>ENA-OSET01000260-OSET01000260.1-sediment-metagenome-genome-assembly--contig:-NODE-260-length-60684-cov-7.462422_pt1 | contig 60684 bp, 45 predicted proteins | sample MGYA00237882_ERZ534229 | MGnify/ENA primary metagenome ERZ534229 (study PRJEB26408, sample SAMN06266212) | sediment metagenome | isolation source: Hudson Canyon methane seep mesocosm | place: USA:Hudson... | reverse complement strand
AGGTTCCTTCTTATCAAGGAAACGTCGTAAACGCGACATAGTTACCCTTCTTTTTCTATTTGAGTGAGGTTAGCTCGAAGTATCGGACCGTAGTCAAACTTACCTGAACATACGAAAGAGCAAAGAGCGAGATCTTCTTCGTCAAGTTCTAAACAACCGAGCGCTTGCGCTGCATCAGTGTCTCTAACGATTAAAGCTCGTAATAATTGAGTTGGTAATATATCCAGCGGCATCACCGTCTCGAATACACCGACGGGTACCATAGCGCGAGGGCTACCATTTTGTGAGGTTGTTAGGCTGAGGTTCTTTTTGCCCAGCAATTTAGAAATAAACACGTTCAATGCAGAGAACTTATTTTCACCTACCGGTTTAATCCAGCCAAAGAATTCACGTTTTTCTGTTTCTTCGATAACTGAAATTTGGCTGTGGAAACGACCGAGATAACCGGCCCAGTTTGTTGCCGTATGACCGTGTAAAACTGAACCTGAGATAACCCGTGATTGCACGTGTTGTACTTCATCACGGACTAAATCTTCCGTATTAGCACCGAGGCGCGTACGTAATAAACGTGGCTTATGAACTAGCGGGCCAGCAATCGAAATAATACGTTCTACAGATAGATGTCCGGTGCTGAATAGTTTGCCAACAGCAATGACATCTTGATAATTAATCTGCCAGACTTCTTTTTTAGCACTGACTGGATCAAGAAGGTGAATATGGGTACTCGCTAAACCTGCTGGATGAGGACCTGAGAAGGTATGAACTTCTACATTGGCTGCCGTGTTAGCAGGTGTGGCAGAATCTTCAGCTTGGCAAACAAACACTTTACCATCAGTCAATTGACTGATGATGGTTAAGCCATTGGCATAATCAGTAGCAGAAGCTTGAATGACGACATTAGCATCGGCTGCCAAAGGGCTTGAGTCCATTGCGGTAACAAAAATAGAATTGGGTGTCGATTCAGGATTGGCTGATTTACTATATGGTCGAGTACGAAGTGCTGTCCATAAGCCTGATTCCAGTAAGTTGTTTTTTACGTCGTCACGACTTAGTGAGGCTAGTTGTGATTGTTCATAGTGCTGAAAAGTAATTTCATCAGCACCTTCTAAGTCAATAATGATGGACTGTAGAACCCGTTTAGCACCACGATTAATGGCTCTAATTGTACCTGCACCAGGAGCGGTGAATTGGACTCCAGGTATTTTCTTATCCGTAAATAAAGCCTGCCCAAGTTTGACCTGCTGACCTTCTTCAACCAGCATTGTGGGCTTCATGCCAATATATTCATTGCCTAATACAGCGACGGATTTAACCGTGTTTGCATTATGAATAGTCTGCTCGGGACTGCCCGCTATGGGCAAGTCAAGCCCTTTTTGTATAGAAAAATGCATAGATGCTTGGTTGGTCACAGAACACTCTGCTTCCCTTCCGAACTCCTTTTATCTGAGATGTGCCCTAGTATAAGTAGTGTTAAGCCATATGTGAAGAACTTATTAGTATGAAAATTGTCTTTTTCTCCCAGAATAATTACAACGATGTTGGCGATGCAAGTATTGGTCAATCAATAGTCCAATAGATTTGATAAAAAAATGTGAGGTATTCTGCACTAATTTATGCCCATACTTGTCAAGATGATGTATTCTAAGTCTAAAATTAGATTACAAATTCAGTGAAGAATTTAAACTAATTTTAACCCCGTACAGGGGGAATGGCTTCAAGGGCTTGAAGCTAAAGATATATCAAAGGGCGGAGTCCCGATAAGGAGTACAACATGGACGTAGAACATAGCCATTTTTCATTTCAACAAATTCATATTGATGTAGCACGCAATGCAACGGATGATTTCAATTTATTTCATGATTCCTACAACTGGCATAAAATAAAAAACAATCCTTTTGGCGGCTCAATAGTCCTTGGTTTTCAATTAGAATCTTTACTAGAAAACCGTGTTTTACATTATCGAATTCACAACGATGAGCAGGTGCTTATTGCTCGAAATAAATTACACTTTAGTAATTATCAATTTAATTTTGCCAATGCTATTAAACCTGGCCAAAATGTCAATATCACGATCAAAAGTTCTCAATATAAAGAAATGGAGTGTAATTCGGTTCTAAGTAATCGAATTTCTGTCAGAGCTGATGGGAAATTAGCCTTAATGGGCTATAAAAAAGAGTCATCGCAGCCTCTATTTTTAGAAAATGCTGATTTTTCTTACTTAGGGGACTTAAAGAGTTTGCCTGACCGCAGCATGCTGCCTAGCGCGGACTTCTTTTTGAAAAGAAAGTTTATGATCAACAGCAATGCAAAAAACTTTCTCTGCGGCTCTTTTACTGATCAATCTATCTATTTTGATGAATTGAATGATGCCGTCAGCTTCCCAGAAATTTTCCCTTGCAGCCTAATCTCAAGTGCCTTACTCGAAAAAGCACATGCACATCATCATGATTTTGAACAAAACCCGATGGTATATACCTCGCATAAAATATCAATAAATCGTTTGTTATTAAATAGATTAAAAAGCAGTGATGTATTACATATTTTAGTGAGAGAGTTGCCGGAACAAGCCAATTGTTATGAATGTTATGGTTTGGTAGATGATAATCAAATTTTATACCGCGGTATTATATCGTTGACCTCATTACAGAGTATTTTAAAATAATGGCATTGAGGTTTATGCGCTTATCTTCAACCAGCGATAAGCAATAAAAAAAGCAAGCATTGTCGCTACGGCTGCCACACTAAAGGTGGCGGCCGGGCCCGGCGATAACCAGAAGTAACCACTAAATAAACTACCGATCGCACCCCCGGCACCAAAGCCGAGGCTGCTATATAAAGCCTGTCCTCGGCCCTGATTATTGCCGGTGAAATAGTGATGAACCCAGGCCATTGCTGCAGCATGAATTGAACCAAAACTAGCGGCATGTAGCAGCTGGGCAAATAATAATAAGGTCAATGAATCAGGGAAAAAGCCAATAATTAACCAACGTAAGGTGCTGAGTAATAAGCTAGCCAGTAATACAGTGCGAATACCAAAGCGAGGTAACCAACGGTGCATAAATAGGAAAATGACTATTTCAGCGATAACACCTAGAGCCCATAGTTGACCAATCAGACTACGAGAATAACCATATTGCTCTAAATAGATGGTGTAGAAGGTGTAATAAGGCCCATGACTCATTTGGACTAAAAATGAGACTGCTAAAAAAGCAATGACTTCAGGTCGCTTTAAGATCTGTAACAGTGGCTGATGGTTTAAACTGAGATGGCGTGATGATGACTCAGGAACGGTTAAGCTGACCAGCCAAATAGCGATCAAACTAAACAGCATGGCATAGGGAATGATGCTGGCATCAAAATGTTCAAGTAATACACCTAGGCCAATGACAATGGCAATAAAACCGACCGATCCCCACAGACGAATTCGACTGTAATGGTGACTATGTTCGCCAAGGTGTTGTAGTGTAGTGGTCTCAAATTGTGGCAGAGAGGCATTCCAAAAAAAACTAAATACCAACATCACTGCTGCAATCCAAACATAGCTGTTATTAAAAAAGATGACTGAAAAGGCGACCGCTCCAGCCAAGCTTGCAAGGCGAACAATAGACATTCGTTGGCCACGATGATCGGCAATCCAACCCCAAATATTAGGTGCAACGATGCGTGTTGCTAATAAGATAGCTGTGAGTTCACCGATTTCTCGTGCAGAGAAACCTTCCCATTGTAGGTATAGCCCCCAATAGGGAACCAGTACTGCTAAGGATGCAAAATAAAAAAAGTAAAAGCCAGATAAGCGCCAATAAGGCGTATTTTTAAGCGGCACTAAATTATTTTTCTTGGCAATGATGTTCTATTGTAAACAGCATGACAGAATTAAGCCTGTGCAGGAATAATTGGGGTTCCTGAATTGACATCCATATTTTGAGCTCGGTGGCGTAGCAGATGATCCATTAATACTATGGCTAGCATGGCTTCAGCAATTGGCGTTGCTCGAATGCCAACACAGGGATCATGGCGACCTTTGGTGACAACTTCTACTGGTTCACCTTGTGTATTAACACTGCGACCTGGAATACTGAGGCTTGATGTGGCTTTCAATGCCATACTGACCAGAATATCTTGGCCACTTGAGATGCCGCCTAAGATGCCGCCGGCATTATTAGTCAGAAAACCTTCAGGTGTGATTTCATCACGATGTTCGGTTCCTTTCTGAGTGACAGCTTCAAAGCCGGCACCAATTTCCACCCCTTTAACGGCATTAATGCTCATCATGGCATGGGCAATTTCGGCATCAAGTCGATCAAAAATAGGTTCACCTAAACCAGGAGGTACATTAGTCGCAATCACATTGACTCGAGCACCGATAGAATCGCCTTTTAAGGATTTCATATAGTCGGCTAGCAGATCTTCTTTATCGGCATCTGGGCAGAAAAAAGCACTCTTTTCTAATTGTTCCCAGTCAAGCTTCTCTATGATGACTGGGCCTAGTTGTGCCAAGTAACCAGTGATTTTGATGTCAAATTTTTCAGCTAAGTATTTTTTAGCAATACCACCTGCTGCAACACGCATCGCCGTTTCACGAGCGGAAGAACGACCACCACCACGGTAATCACGGAAGCCATATTTTTGATGATAGGTGTAATCAGCATGTGCAGGTCGGAACTGATGCATGATATTGCCATAGTCTTTTGAGCGTTGATCGGTATTTTCGATCACCATCGCAATGGGGGTACCCGTTGTTTTACCTTCAAATACACCAGAAAGAATTTTGACTTGGTCTAATTCCTGACGCTGTGTGACATAGCGTGTTTTACCGGGACGACGACGATCAAGATCACCTTGCAAATCTGCTTCACTTAACTCTATTCCTGGGGGGCAACCATCAACAATACAGCCAATAGCTGGGCCATGACTTTCACCAAAACTAGTGACTGTGAATAATTTTCCGAAGCTGTTGCCTGACATAATGAAGTCTCAATAAATTTTTAAACGATGAATAGGGTCGCAAAACCTAGGAATGCCATAAATCCTACGACATCGGTCACGGTGGTAAGTAATACGCCGCCGGATAAAGCTGGATCAATACCAAAGCGTTTTAGAGCCACAGGAATAGTGACGCCAGCAAGTGCTGCAGCGATAAGATTAATGATGATTGCAGCGCCAATTAATAAGCCTAACTCAATGCTACTGAACCAGAAACTGGTCACAATTGCGATGGCTAGCGCCCAAATAAGTCCATTACTGGCACCGACGGCAATCTCTTTTCGTAGCAGCCAACGTTGGTTTTTTTCATTTAACTGACCCAATGCCATCGAGCGAATAACTAGGGTTAATGTTTGGCTACCGGCAACACCTCCCATACTGGCTACAATAGGCATGAGAATAGCTAAAGCGACTTGTTTTTCTAATGTGGTTTCAAATAAACCAATTACCCAGGCGGCTAAAAAGGCGGTGAGTAAGTTAACACCTAGCCATAAAGAACGGCGGTGAATACTTTTGCCAACGGGGGCAAAGGTATCTTCATCTTCACTCAAACCTGCCATACTTAACATGGTATGTTCAGCATCATCACGGATAACGTCAACAACGTCATCGATGGTGATCCGACCTAATAGGTGATTATCTTTATCAACAACAGGCGCCGAAATAAGATCGTGTTTTTCAAAACGAAGAGCAACATCACTGGCATCAGTATTGGCATGAATGGCATTAATTTGATGTGACATGACTTCGCTCACCGTCAGTGAGCGGCTACGACTTACTACCTGAGTAAGAGCCAGCGAACCAAGATAGTGATCTTTATGATCAACAACATAAAGGCTATCTGTATTTTCCGGTAAGGTATCAAGCAAGCGTAAATAGCGTAAAACCACTTCAAGTGTGATATCTGAGCGAACGGTAACCACGTCGGTATTCATCAGACCACCGGCAGTATCTTCATCATAGGCCAAAACAGCTTCAACACGACGTCGGTGCTGGCTATCCATGACGTGAAGTACTTCATGTGTCACATGTTCGGGTAGGTTTTGTAGGATATCTGCCACATCATCAGGGGCTAGATCTTCTGTCGCGCTGACTAAGTCGGCGGTATCCATATTCAGCAACAAATCAGTTTGAACATCTTCACCTAGATAGGATAAAACTTCACCTCGAAGCTCTGGATTGATGATTGGCCAACAGACTTTTCGTTCTAAGGGTGGAAGTGATTCTAGTAGGTGTGCAATTTCTGCAGGATGTAAGCTCGCTAATAAACGACGCATACGCAGAAATCGCCCGCTTTCTAACGCTTCTGCAAGCGTATTGATTGGGTGATTTATTGTATTTAGTTGATTTAGCTCAGGCATACCTCATCCAAAAGGTGATGATGTGTTGGTTTGCCGAGTATTTTAGCCTGCTTGCGGTGCTTATCCTAGTGCGTAGGATGATTTATTTGATCTAATAGGACTTCAGCATCAAATGGATCCGACATATTTAAGATCTGTAGGGCATTAGCAGGCACCTGCCTTAGGTCTGTTTCATTTATGATCTGTTTAATTTCTAATAAAGCATTTGGGTGCATACTGAAATTTTCTAAGCCCATAGCAAGTAGCAGGCGAGTATAGCGCGGATCCCCGGCCATTTCTCCACACATCGACACCGGAATATTATGTTTTTTGCCGGCATTTAATGTCATTTGGATTAGACTTAATACCGCAGGGTGTAAAGGGTCATATAGATAGTTAACATGATCATCAATTCGGTCAATGGCAAGTGTATATTGAATTAAATCATTAGTACCAATGGATAAAAAATCGACTTGTTTGGCAAACATTTCAGCGCAAATAGCGCTGGCAGGAATTTCAATCATGGCGCCCGTTTCGATATGACGATCGTATTCGAGACCTTCCTTATCAAGCTCAAACTTACAGCGTTGTAATAAGTGTTGAGCTTGCAGCAATTCCTGTGTATTGGAGACCATCGGGAACATGATCTTTATTCTGCCATAGGCTGATGCACGAAGTATGGCGCGCAACTGGGTGCGAAACATATTGGGTTGTTTTAGGCATAAACGTATGGCTCGTAAACCCAAAGCAGGATTTGTTGCTGTTTGATTGAGATTGCGCCCACCATCGACTGTTTTATCCGCGCCTAAGTCAAAGGTACGAATAGTAACCGCTTGATTATTCATGCCTTCGACAACTTGGCGATAGGCGGTTAGTTGTTCTTCTTCTTCTGGCGGCGCACTTCGATTCATATAGAGAAATTCAGTACGATATAAACCAATGCCTTGGGCTCCGGAATTGCTAATGGTGGTAATATCTTCTGGGGAATCAGCATTAGCGTGTAAGAAAATAGCTTTGCCATCACGTGTTTGTGTGGGTAGCGATTTGTACCGGCTCAGTGAGGCAATATGCTGTTTAAAGTCAGTCAGCCGTTGCTGATATTCAGCATAGGTACTGGCATCTGCTCCAGCGATTAATGTACCTGTTTCACCATCAACGATAAGCGGTTCATTATCCTGAATGTAGCGGCGAAGGGAGCTGATTCCCACAATCGCAGGAATACCGAGGCTTCGGGCTAAAATCGTGGTATGTGAGGTTGCACCACCATGTTCGGTGACAAAAGCTGCAATACCTTGGTGTTGCATTAACATGGTGTCGGCTGGGGTGAGATCCTCAGCAATAATAATGGCGCCCTTTAGGCGACCATCTATGTTGACATCGATATTTTCTTCATCAGCTAATAGACGATGGATACGATTTACCACATGATCAACATCATTACGCCGCGTGCGAAGATAAGGATCATCCATCTCATCAAATACATTAATAAGAGCATCTCGTTGTAATTGTAATGCCCATTCGGCATTACAGTGGCGATTGCGAATCATCTCAACGGGGATCTTAGTTAAAGATGAATCTTTTAGCATCAGAATGTGAGTATCGATAAAAGAAGCGACATCCGCTGGTGCATTAGCTGGAATATTATCGCGGATCGATTTTAGCTGTAGATTGGCTTGTTCTGTGGCATGTTGTAGACGAGCGACTTCTTGTGCAACCTCATTTTCAGCCACAATGTATTCACGAACATCAGGCTGGTTATGAAACAGAATATGAGCATTACCGATGGCAATACCTCTTGATACTCCTAATCCTTGTAGCTCGAGACTCATTCTCCTTCTCCAAAGTAGTCATTGATCAGCTGTTCAATGGCTTCTAAAGCTTGTTTTGCATCATCGCCATTGGCGGTGACGATTATTTCAGTCCCCTTGGCAGCGGCTAACATCATCATGCCCATAATACTTTTACCGTTGACAGTGCGGTCATTACGAGTCACTGATACCTCAGATTCAAATTGTGAGGCTGTGGTGACAAATTTGGCTGATGCACGTGCATGTAAACCGAGTTTATTAATTATAAGAAATGTTTTTTCAATCATGTTTCGCAGCCTGTTTTATGGCAGCGAGCAATACCTTCTTGACCACCGCTGAGTGCTTTTTGTTCAAGCTCATTAAGACTAAGGTTAGGGTAATTTAGTACTCGGATTAGCATAGGTAAATTGAGCCCGGAAATCACCCGGATATCATCACGTTCAGAAACGGTGCAGGCGATATTACTTGGCGTTGAACCAAACATATCCGTCATGATAAGAATGCCATTACCTTGATCTAACCCTTGCAACTCTTCATTAAGTTGGCGGCGAATATGATCGGTATTGTCATGAATGCCTATTGAGATAACTTTAGTTGGCAGCGGGGAACATGACAGCATTTGTCGCGCGGTATTAATGAGTTCCATGCCAATTTGATTATGTGAGACGAGTAATATGCCGACAGTCATGAAAGTTCTCTATGGTTAATACTGGATATGAGTGTTTTTTGACGTTGCTTTAAGTCATGTTCAGCGGTGTTTTTCTGGGCCTGCATTTTGAGCCAGCACTGAATACGATGGCTAAGTGAAGCAGGGTTATCAGTCGATACTGTTAATAAGGGGAATGTGCGTGATTGTACGATATACACTTTTTCTTCTACAGTCAGTGCACTATTGGGCGTGAACGAGGACTGTAGCGCAACCACGACATTAAGCGAGCACTGTTTTTGCCATGACGCTTTGCCAAAGACCGCTGGTATTGAAATAAGCCCGAGTTCGCGTGTATGTAATAAGCCTTCTAATAGTGGCGGACAGTGACCAATAACGGTGTTTGAATGTTGAGAAAACTCAACCACATCATCAGCAATAAGCGAATGACCTTGAGATATTAATTCTAATGCGAGACTACTTTTACCTATTCCCGCAGGACCAATAATGAGCACGCCCGTATCGGCAATACGCATTAGAACGCCATGATGACTTTCTAATTGCGTATTATCGACCATCGTATTTTAGGCATCGTCAATGGTGAGCAATAACTCAAATATTTGTTCAGCATCTTGAGCTTGACGAATTTTTCCTTGTGAAAATAAGGCATATGCTAAATAGGACAAACTATTTACAAGTGGAGCTTTATACTTCTGGGTTCTCGCAAGGTTTATGCTCAAATTAGCCTGTTCAATCCCTTTATCAAAAACTCCTTGTTCATTATATAGGTATGCTAAATCTGTATGAGTTACAGCTACCATATACCGGTCATTAGCATCATACCAATACTGTAAAGATTCCAAGAACATAGACTCAGATAATTGATATTGCTCTGTTCTATGGTACATAAGAGCCAGTGAACTTTTGGTCAAATTTAATACTTCTAAATTGTCTAAAGTAGCTTCATTCTTTAATATTCCTTTAAATCGAACAATTGAGTTGTCTAGATCTCCTATCGTTGCGTAACTATCTCCAATATTATATTGAATTGACAGTACATCCTTTTCTTTACCGTACTGTTTGTACAATGATTCTGCTAATAAAAAATTCTCAAGTGCATTTGAATGTTCATTCTTTCGAATATGACTATAGCCTAGTCTTTCCAATATATGTGCTTGCTTCATGGGGGAGTTTATTGCTTGAAAATAGGATAATGCTATCCTTCCGGCAATAACAGCCTCCTGATAATTTTCAGCATTGTATTGCAAAATGCTCAATTCATAATATAAGTCGGCTTGTTTATGTTTTAGATTGTTTTTCTGCGCTAAGAGGAGTGCTTTTTTAGTATATTCAACTGCCTTTTTATGTTCTCGTAAATCAGAATGACTACTTCCTAAAAGCAAAAGTATTGAAATTTTTTGTTTTGGAGAAATATCCTCAATATTTTCTAACTGACGGAGTTCTTTTAGTGCAGGACCTTTGTCATTAAGCTTCTCAATTTCAGCAAGTCTTTGATCTATTTTTACATCTTGAGCTTGGGAATAAGTGGATAAAAAAAGACAAGTAAATACAACGATTGCTATTGAGAAAAAACGAGGGTATTTATGAATTGGGGTGTTCAGCATATAACGTTTATTTTTTAAATTAAGTTATACCACTTTGATATGAACATAACAACAATCGTCCCCCAGCATCCATAGTAGGATTTGTGTTAATAAATGACGTTTGCTTTTAATAGTCTAATTCTCCCTGTGCTTTACTTTTCTGATATGATTTTTATATCAAGTGAGTCACGTACCAAGGCAGTCTAGAAGTAGTTGTAGTCCGTTATAAATAAGTTCAGACTTACCTTGCTGTAATATTTTATGTATCTCTACATAAAAATCTCATTATTTGTGACGTAACCTCAATAAATTCCCATGGAACTTGTCGCAGTTCTCCACTATCAATTATGAGATTTATTCTTCTATCCCTTTAAAATCGATATATATAAATCTCATTATTTTCTGCGATCAACATGTATGTAGATTGCTGAAAATAATGGGATCTGCGACAGGAAATGGGATTTTTGTGACGGGACATTGTGCATAGACATGACTAATGAGATTGAGATGTTTTATGCAACATTCACTATTGCCTACATTAGGTGGTTGGCACATAAAGCAGATTTGGCTTAGATTTTGTATCGATAATGCCCCATTAAGAGGCTAACAATTATTTGCTAAAATGTGGAGCGAAACCGAGCAAACTGTTTTTAGTCCCGCTTGATTGGCTTATAGGCAACTAACTCGATGTCATTATGCTTACATTTAGATCGTTAATAAATTGTTCAAGAATTTTATCTATAGAGCTTTTAGTAGACTTTAAAGTGGCGTTTTTCATACCAAATGGACCCGCACCCCACATTTGACCTCCTTGAGACTGACCTTCCGAGCTATACGTTTTGTTAAGAACTTCATTGTCACCATCTAGAACCTTTATATTCATAGTTTTGTAAGCACGATAATGCTTGTATTCAAATTTTTCTAATTCAAATACCACTTGATTTCCAGTAACTACCTCTGTGCTTACGCTATGTTCAAGCTTTCCAAATGAAGACTGGACATAATCTGATTTTATTGTTTTGTCTAAAATTTTACCAAATTCAACAATCCATACGTGTGCATAACCAACTGTTGCTGCACGAAATTGATAGTTATGATTTTCTGTTTTTGTTGCTATGGAATATTTGGCTTCTAGGTCAGATTTCGGCAGGTTAGTTTCTGAACCATATTTAACCAAGTGCTGGTCATAATCTTTAGCTACAGGATGGTTAATTGAACAACCAGTTGTTAGAACAACTAAAAGAAGTAATGTAGTTGTAAGTATTTTATTCATTTTGATCTTGATCTCCATGGGTAATTATTGGTTTTTGCCTTACGCCCAAATAAAAGGCTAAGTAATGGTTGGTTAAAATTGTGTAGCGAAGCGAAACGTAGTCAACTGTTACGTGTTCTTGTTGATTTTTTTGTTAGTTTACATTGCCCCCAATTTAACTTTTATATAAAGGATTATAAAAACAATAATAATGCAAACGTACGCTAATGATTTAACTATATTTATTGAAAGAAGTAATTGCCACATTTTAGTGTGAAAACCGTGGATACTTCTAGCTTTAGTTGAAAGTAGTTCGATTGAAGACGGAATTAATAAAATTGCGGAAATCACTATGCACGGGATGAAAGATATCACTAGGACAAAGAAAGCTCCTGCACCCGCAGAATATGAGGTTTCAGAATCAACACCACCTAATACCCACGCACCTAATAAAAAGGCAATTAAAGCGAATAATAACCCCAGAACCTGCGTAAATCTCATAACTATCCATGTCAACTAACACCCTATTAAGGAGCAAACGATTTCGTATTTATATCACATAATTTCAACAATTTGGAAACGATAAATATTTAATTTTTATCACAACTTGGATATTACTGAGACTTCTCACTAATAATTAGCGCTGACTTTAGAGATCAAGTTTATTATATTCGCAGAAAAAACTATGCTCCGAGTAAATTAGTGAGAGAGTCCACTTAATAAAAAAGATCAATGTATGTTTTCATTTATAAAAGCAGTTAGTTTAGAGAAGTAGTTTTGTCGTTGAGCGGGTTTTCCAAAACTATGTGTACCTTCATCATCTACATACCATTGATAACTTTTTCCGAATTTGTCTAGCATCAACTTCAATCGGAATGCATGCTCAATATCTACAATTTCATCTTTTTTGCCATGAGCAATAAACACTGGGGTGGTCAAAGAGTTAGCCAAATAGACTGGAGATATGTCTTTTAATTCCTGACTTTCCATTTCGATGACACCGACATGCTCTCTTATCCATTTATGTTGAGCTTTTCTTAATCTTGGGTGTTGAAAGTATAAATTAACATCAGTAACTCCTGCCCAATTGGCTGCACATTTATATAGTTCAGGATACTTCAGTGTTAACATAAGAGCCGCATAACCGCCATAACTCATACCAAAAGAACAAACCCGGTGTTCATCAATTTCGGGGTGCGCTAATACCGACAGTGTTGCCTGATAAATATCTTCAAGCATTAGTTCCCCCCATTGGTTTTTGCCCGCTGATTTTAACTTCGTGCTATAACCACTAGACCCCCTAAAATTCACTTGTAAAACAGCAAAATCATTGGCAACTAAATACTGTACTATAGGATTATAATAACGATTGTCATGCACACCGACAGGACCACCATGTGGCATGACAATTAATGGATGCGTTTTAACTTCGTTTGAAGGTATTGATAGCAAATACGGTATTTCGAGTCCTTTAACTTTAACTATTGATTCAATTAATTTACTGGGTAATTTATTAGACAAAGAAGGGAATCGTTCTCCGATAATTTGTTTTTCAGACTGATGATTTGATTGCAACATGAATTGCCCAGGGTTGTTATGGCTTTCCATATATACGATAGCTTTATCCCTTGCAAGGCTCTCGCTAACTCTCGACATCAAAATAGTATTTTTAGATCTTTGTTGGACTGTTTGTAATTGTTCGTCATTTATGAAAACATTCTCAATTAAACCGTTCTTTATGACTTTTACACTTATAAGTTTGTGTGTATCTGGGGATAAAACTAAGTCAATGATTTTAAAAGAATCAGCTTCATATATCACTTCTTCATTACCTGTGTCGTAATTAACAAGATAAACGGTACGGTGTTCTTCTTCGCTAGAGTCCAGACAATAAAAACTGTTGGGTTGACCTGCCATTTCAATAGGAATAAGGTTTTTCACCTGAGTCTTACTACCACTTTCCTCATGTTCATCATTATTTTTAGGCCAACTTTTCAAAACTTTAACGTCTTTTTTATTGTCAAATTTTGACAAGGTTAGGTTTTGCTTTTCATTAAAATGCAAAACAGCTTGAGGATTACCCTCTTGATCAATAAACCAACGCGTTGCATAACCATAAATATCGGAAACTTCATTAGATGCTTTAAACTGTCCGCCATCAATTTTACTCAATTTATTGAGCTTCTTTCCCTCAATCGCCAGTTTATTAACGTTAATTTTATATATTTTGGAGTAAATACTACTTTTTGCATATAAGAATGTTCCCGCTTCTTCTTGCAATGGATGCACAAGCCAGCCTTTGGTTTTTACGCTATATACTTTTGCTTTTTCATTTAGATAAGGCATTTTGATCACCAACAACCGTTGAGATTTTTTGGTGTTTAATAAATCCTCGATACCTTTTTTTACTTCTATTAGTTGTGCTGCAATATGCTGATCATCAATCCAAACAAGCTGACTTATAGTCGCTTTTCCCTTAAAGAATCCATCTAAGTTTAGCAGTAACGATTCGGCCAAAGTCTCTGTGTTAATTAAGGTGACTTTTTTCTTGTGTTTTTGATAACGGATAGTCGCAATATATTGCCCGTTTGGGCTGATTTTCGCCATGGTCATATCTGGCATACTAAAAAATTCTAAATTTTCTTTGGTGTTTTCAGCATGGCCAATAGATATAAACGTTATACATAGACAGGTAATTATTAGAATTTTTTTTAATATTTTTTTCATTTTATTTACCAAGCTCCATGAAAAAATCATCGCGATAACCCGATTTGGTTTTTAAAGGAAAACTTTGCGGCATTAATGCTATTTCTTTAATAATTTGCTCGTGATAAGTTGCAACGCGATTAAAAAGATTCACGTCAATAACATTTACGCCGCGCTCTTTTGCAATATTTATTTCGCCAATAAAATTGATACTATTTTCTTCTACTCCAAAGCGCCACTTTGCTTCCTTATTTGTTGGTAGCCAATATGGTAGATCATAAAATGGCGCGTTAATGCGAGTAATCTGATAAATACCAGCAAACAATGGAATGAAGTAAAAGCCTTTGGTCACATTTTTTAAATCTAAGAAATAATCTTTTGTAAAAGATATACGCTCATCTGGAAGTATAAAGTCTGTTTTTTTCGTGCTGATTTTTGAAAATTGAATCGAAGGAGCTATACCGTCCACATTGACGTAGAACATTAGATAGCCTTGCTTTTTCTTCAACTCAGGCACGTCTTTGGCATGATTTAATACTTTAATCACATCTTTACTTTTTGCATAAGCATTCGATAAAAAGCAAGATACAACAATTAATACTAGAAATTGTTTAAAATTCATTTATTACACTAACCACAACTTGAATATACGTTTAGTGTAAGGATATTTATATCTGCATGCAAAGATATGTTAACTTGGTACTAACAAGTTGTTAGAATGCCGGTTGAAATTTGATCTTCTATTGTTACAGTATTCGAATGATATACAAATACAATAGATTTTTATCACCATCAAACGGAGCTTTTTGATGAACCTAGTTAACTATAATACTTTTAAAAGATGTATCTATTTGGTCATACTATTTACTTTAGCTGGCTGTGCTGGCGGTGTAAATATGTTACCAACTCTCTCTGAAAAAACAGCACCAACAAAAAATCAGGGCGTCGTAGTTGTGCGTGTCATTAATGCCAGTTCTTACCCTTTACCATTTAATCAAGTAACAATTACACCAAAAAACCTAAATGAATCTAAAAAAATCAAACCAAGTCGTTTACAGGCTTTGCCGGTTGCTACAACAAATAGCACTGTTTTTTCCGCTTCGGTAGTCAGTGGGAGTTACTCTCTTGATAGCATTCGTGCGTTTCATATACGTGGTGATTATATGTATTCTCGTTGGATTGGTGCTGACGCTCAATTTGGCACGTTTAACGTTGAACCAGGAAAAATTGCCGATTTAGGTACTATTATTTATTACCCTAAACCCCAAAAAGATAAGTATTTAAATACCACTTTACGTAAACCTTCATCGCAATCCTCTGACATTTTAGGCGATTACTTCCCCTTTTATTCTTTTAATCAGGAGCAAGTAACCACTTGGTCTGAAGATGAATATCAAGAAGATCGCGATGCCCTCTATGCATCAATAGCACAAAACCCTGTGACATTTAATACTGATTACTTAGCCCCTGATAATTCAATATATTTTGTTGGGAAATTAGGCGTTATTTTGAAGCGAACAGCTAACAAAGAGTGGGAACTAGATGCCGTCGATACAGATCTAGACTTGTCGAGCATTTCACAAAATAACCAAGGTGATTTGATCATAGGCGGTGATGAAGGTGCTGTATTTTTTAAGCAAAATAATGGTGAATGGCAAAACATATCAACGGCAAGATCACATCATGTTGAAGAAGTGTATTTCAATGACGTCGGTGATATAGAGCTAATAACGCGTGAAGAAACTAAGCTTCATGTCTTGACGAAAAGCTTACGAGAACTTAATTCATCATGGATAACTTTAGCAACTTACGATTCAGTAGCCGGTTGGAAAGATGGTAGTGGTAACATACAAACTATTTCTCAAGTAAAAAAAACAGTATCAAAGAAAAGCAAAGCAAAGCGTATTGTTTCTGCTGTTATCAATAAAGTAGACAATATTAGAACAATTACGGTTACCCAACAATCGATGCGAGAAAATTTTGCGTTTGGCACAGGTGCCAGCACAACTTATGTCTTTGCGCCTGACACATGGGTGGTATCAAAATATGAGAAAGACACTGGTGTCTCGAGCATATTCGACGCAGGGGTAGTTAAGCTAGGTGTTGAGTATGCGGGCTATTGGTCTTTAAGTGGCAAATCAACGTACTATAAAAAAGATTTGGACACTAGAACATGGGAAAAAATATCTACAAGAATTAAAAGTTGCCAAACAAATTACGAATTATCTGGTAACTTTTGCCTATCTACAAATAGCAAAGCTAAAGTGAAAGCAAAAAAGGAAAGTTTCAACTTTACTTCTGTTCCTTGGTTTAGTTCAAATACAGATGCCACAGCCATTGTATCTTTCTCAGACTATAATTTTTGGAGCGGAAAGCGTAGTAATGAAATAAAAATCGTTAAAACCAACGATGCCGGAAAAACATGGCGAATAACGGATTTAGAGCTTCCAAGTGAGTTTTGTACAAGGCTTATCAGTAAAGTAAAAGATAGTTTGTTACTTTCTTGTAATGGGACTAGCAGTGATTTTTATGAGTCATCAGATTTTGGAAAATCATGGCAACATGTTAGAGAACATGAGAGCTTCTAATATGTATTAGTGCAGACTAAATTACAAATAGGAAATAGATTGGTATACAGTACCAATCTATTTCCTTTAGCTGAAACGATACGACTTCTAAACAATGAAGTATTCTCATTTATATCGAGAATTGACGGGAATTGACGAGAAAAATAATTATGATGTACCGTGTTAAGTTTTTGGTTTAGGCAGGCCCTAATTCTCTATTATCAATTGAGATTTTGTGCCGTCTTACGCCCATTAATAGGCAACTGTTATAGTCCTTTTGAATGGCTTATGTTTAAAATTGATAACCAATCTGTAACATCCCGCCAATTTCTAAACCATCATTTTCATTTGCGCCTACAAGAGTGAAACCAATATTTCCTCCTGATTTATTTATACCCCTAAAAAAATAGCTATAACCTATGCCTGCCCCATAAAGTGCTTTCTCGTCAAAGTTATCTCTTTCACTGCCTACTATTCCAAGATAGAAGTTTGCAGCATGTTTATTAGATTGATAATCAAATAATTCTGTAGTCATATAGCCTAAACCAAAACCACAAGTTGAGCCGTTCATTGATGAGTATGACATGCAACCTGATGAAATATATTTAAAATCAGTAGAGGATTGTATCCCTACATTTAAACCAATCCCAGCATATAAACTTCCCAAACCGATACCAGCAGTAAATTTATTTTCTGCTAAAGCAGACGCATTAAAAAGTAGAATAGATAGGGAGAATATAACTAGTTTATTTGTTTTCAAGAAAGTGTTCCTTACTTTATTATTTAAAAGGTAATACCCGAAAAAGAGGCGAATGAGAGTAGGTTAAAATAATATTATTGGTCTGGTTTGCATGTATTTAACCGTTTTCATTAAAATGATTAAATAAATCAACAATTATAGATAAGATATCACCCGCAACATCTCGATTTTCCCTTGCTGCTTTATACTCTTCTCTTGCAACTGTTGGTTGACCAATAGACTCATAATAACTTCCTGTTTTAGAATGCATGTAAGCTCTTTTTTCCAAACTTGAACTTGAAGCACAACCAGTAATTATTACGAATATAGCCAATAGAACCACTTTTAGTTTATTCACTTCCATCCCTCATCCCGCTACTTCTAATCACATACATAACAGCCTATTAATAGGCTTTAAACTGTTGGCTAAAATGTGACGTAGAAATCAGACAACTTATTTTATAATGTCACATGTTCTATTGTAGCTTGCGTCAATATATTAGAATGTCTATATTATGTTTTTGATTTGTAAAGAATTGTAAGAAACATAACTCATTAGTAACTTGTTAGAGGTTTACCATAACTCTTTGATTAAAGATAATTTCCCATCCGTAAAACCAAATACGGCTAAGTATCTGTCAGTTTTTTCCCAATCACCATTGTCTTGAATAAGTCCATGTGAATATTCAATAGCTAAATGATTCTTGCCTGCTATAGAGTTTAGAATTCGAATTTGATTTTTATCAGTATTTTGGTATCTACCCAACTTAATGTTTCGTAGAAATGCCTTACGCCAAATGTCTTTAGTAAAATTTGCCTCGTATTGAACGTGCACATATTTAACATCAGCATGTGTAGATGCAAGTAGAGCATCTACATCTGATGAGGTTGAACCTTTTTTAGCCACTTTATCTAGCGCAGAAAAGTAAGCATTTACCTGCTCTAATTGGCAATATTCATCGCAATCTTTGGCCATTGTTGAATTAGATAGAATGAACGATAATCCCGTTAAAACTATTGAAGCAAAAAGTGTTTTCATTATTTAGCCCTTACTCGAGGTTATAGATAGTTCATTCTTCGTTTGTGATTCAAGTCTAAGCGTTTCGATAATCTGAGCATCCACCCAGTAAATCCCACCATTTACTTCGTTTAAATATCTGTTAAAGAAAAGGTATTTTCCATCTGGTGATACATGAGCGCCATTCTCTTTGGCATCAGTGTTTATCTTATCTCCTAAGTTGATCGCAACACCCCAAGAGTCATCCTGTTGTCTGAAGCTGATATACAGGTCAGATTTTCCATAACCGTTGTTTCTTTCACTATCCCAGATTAAATATGAATCATCAGTCGCTATAAAAGGGTGGGCTGTCCATTTGCCAGTATTAATTTCTTTGCCAAGAAGCTTCGGGGCTTGGCGTTTTCCATCCTTAATCGTTGACATACGAATGACATCGCCGCTTTTGGCATCGTCAAACACATAAGTACCCTTGGCGGACGCTGATAGACGCATAATGTACCAGTCCTCTCTATCAAACATGGGGCCAAGGCTTTTAACTTCTGACCACCCGCTCTTGGTGCGCTTCATATAATTTTTGCCCAAATGCATTGTTTTACCATCTGGATTAATAATGGGACGGCCAACTCTGGGCCCAACAATTGACTCAAGCCATCGGTTTTTTTCGAATTTAAAGACAACTAACGACCATTTTCTATCTTTTTTAAACCTTCTAGTGAAGTAGAATTCTTTCATATCAGGAGTGAAGAAACCGCTACCATCTCGATATTCTTTCGATGGCGTGCTTGGTGTAAAGGCTTTAGGTGTTGACCCCGGTGGTTTTTGCCCAACATAAGAGCCTTCAAGGACAGAAGGATTATCATGTCCGTAGCTGTTGCAACTCATAGCTAATATAGAAAACAGTAGAGCCGTGAAGAAGTAAATGGATTTCATCATTTAACCCTTACTCGAGGTTATAGATAGTTCATTCTTCGTCTGTGGTTCAAGCCTAAGCGTTTCGATAATTTGTGCATCCACCCAATATATATCTATGTTTCCTTTTTCCATTGTTCTGTTGAAAAGTATGTACTTTCCGTCAGGGGTAACACTTGCGTAAAAATCTTCTTTATCTGAATTAATCTTATCGCCCATATTAGTCGCAGGCCCCCATGAATAATCCTTTTGTCGATAACTAATATAAAGATCAGTTCCACCATAGCCGCCTTCCCGCTCGCTATCCCATATTAGGTAACTCTCGTCAGGTGCGATAAAAGGGTGCGCAGTCCATTTGCCCGTATTTATATCTTTGTTGAGAAACTCCGGTGCTTGACGTTTGCCATTTTTAAATATTGAAATGCGCATTTTACTACTTATATAATCATCAAAAACATAACTATCTTTGGTAGATGAAGACAAACGCATAATGCCGAAGTCTTTGCGGTCAAACATCGGTCCAAGGCTTTTGGATTCTGACCAATTATCGCCGATGCGGTCTTTATATTTTTTGGCCATGTGCATGCGTTTACCGTCAGGAGAAAATACTATTTCACCTGTCCTAGGGAATTCAATATACTTCTTCCAGACATTGTTTTGCTGACGAAAACCTATCACTCTTGGTTTGAAGCCACTAGCGTCGGTGGCGCGATCTAAAGCAAAATAAAATTCTTTCATGCTCGGCGAAAATACTCCGTCAAGCTCCCAGCCATCTTTGGATATGATACCTGGAGCAAATGGTTCAGCCACCATTCCGGGTATTTTTTGCCCCATATAGGGTCCCTTAAGAACTGGAAATTCATCTTGACCATTTTTTTTATAACTATAACTCTTGCTACTTATCATCAGAGCAACCGCTAATATAAATGTTGAACGCAAAGTTGATTTCATATTTTATTCCTTATTCGATATTAATTTTTAATTTACTTTTACGTCAACGACTTACTGTTTAGGTCTGAGTGTTTCGATAATCTGTGCATCTATCCAGTACATCCCAGCATTTTCATCATTACTGTATCTGTTAAAGAAAAGATATTTTCCGTCAGGCGTTACTGTTGCACCACTTTCCGAAACACCTGTGTTTATTGTATCTCCCAAATTAATAGCTGCACCCCATGAACCGTCTTTCTGTCGATAACTAATATACAGATCAGCCTTACCATACCCACCTTCATCTTGCTCATCCCAGATCAAATAGGATTCATCTGGCGCGATGAATGGGTGCGCATTCCAGTCACCAAAATCAATGTTCACTGCTTTGGGTTTTTCATGTTTGCCATCTATTAATCGTGAATAGCGAATAGAACCTGATTCACTTGCTTCATCAAAATAGTAAGTTCCGTTAGCGGAAGACATAAGGCGCATAATACGAAAGTCTTTGAAAAAAGGCCCTAGGCTTTTTTGTTCTGACCATCCTGATTCAGTGCGTACCTTATAATGTTTACCCAAATGCATAACCTTACCATCTGGAGTAACAATAGGTCGACCCACTCTGGGTTCGACAAATGATTCGCGCCATTGATTGTTTTCTAACTTAAAAGTCATTAAAGACCACTTTCCATCTTTATTGTTTCTTCTAGTAAAATAAAACTCTTTCATATCAGGAGTGAAGAATCCGCTATGATCACGGCGTTCTGTTGATAGGCCACTGGGTGCAAATGCTTTAGGAGTAGACCCTGGCGGATTTTGCCCGACATAAGGACCTTCAAGGACAGAAGATTTATCATGTCCATAGCTTTTACTGCTCATTACTAGAATAGAAAGTAGCAGGGTAATAAAAGTAAAAATACTTATAGTTTTCATAATTTGTTCTCTTCTTTTTGTATATTTGATAACCATTTAACACTACGCACGCCGAGCATAGGAAATGAGTCACTATGGCCAGAAGATTCGATCACGACATGCTTTATTGATGATATTCCTTCATATTTTTTATTTTTTAGCTTAGCAACGAAATCTTCGATATGAGTGCTTAACTCCTTTTCTAATTCGCCGTATGAAATAAACAGGTTGATCGCTGACGCTTTACTTTTTAATGCTGCATTTTCCAAAGAAAAAAGTAAGGGGATATCTCGCCAAAGCGATGGGCTGCCGAGTATGTAGTTTTTAAACGTATCCGGTTGTGCCATTAGTATATAAGCGCCAAATCTTCCCCCTGAGGAAAAACCAAAATAAGTGCGATTCTTAGGATCAGTGCGATATTTTTTTTCTATCGTCTTAATTACATCGTTACGAATAAAAGTCAGATGATTACTGGCCTGCCCAAGCTGATATTTAGCCTGAACTTCTGGATTGCTTGATTTACTCATTGAGTAATCTCTATTTCGACTTACGTGCTCTCCTTTTTCTTTCATTAGCGTTTCATTGATGTCTTTCTGCCATGAAATGCCAACTAAAATAGCGTCTTCCATCATGAATTCAGTTGAACCGGATAATAATTCGATTTGCCAGATTGCATCAGTAATATAGATAACAGGATAAATCTTATCTTTGTTCTTTGAATATCCCTCAGGTAACTTAATATACAACTCATACTGTCTATCGGCTTGAGTATCTTTGATCGGGAGAACTTGTATTTTAGGTATTGTAAAGTCTCTTGTGTCTTCGGCCTTGACTGATAATAAAGGCAGTAAAGATAGGTAAACTAAAACTAAAATTTTTTTCATACGCATTGTAAAACCTACTGGTAAATAGCTAAGCCCTCTATAAGGCTCTTCTTGAAAATCAGGAAGGTGTTGAATGTATATGAATAAAACCAAAAATACCTGACGTGGCGCTGATTTTTGTCTGACTTCATTCTGACAATGAGCTTTTTATATAATTATCAGTATGTTACAATGTCTGCTTTAGCTTTCTTCAGGATTCATGCTAAGATAATTTTCTTTGTTACACTCACTTTTGAGTAATAACTTTCATTCTGGTAAGCATTTATATGGCAATACAATATTGGGTCGGTGATTTTTTTGTCGATTTATCAAGGAATCAAGTCACTCAAAAACAGCAATCGCAGACTATTGCACCTAAAGCTTTGGCTGTTTTAACTTACCTCGCTCAAAATCAGGGCAGGGCAGAGTAGTTAGTTACGACGAATTATTTGATAAAGTTTGGCCCGATACTATTGTTACGCCGAATACATTACAAAGAAGTATTGCTCAGCTAAGAAAAGTACTGGGTGAAGACAGTAAAGTGCAATCCTATATTAAGACTCACGCCAAACAAGGATATAGCCTGGAATGTGACGTTCGATGGCAAGGTAATACCGAGTCTAAAAATGATGAGCCGAACAACAGTTATGAATCGCAGGAAAACGATGTAGACAAAACTTTTTTTAATGTAAGAGATAGTGAAGAATATAGTAAAACTAATAATGAAGTCACAAGTACTACTCAATCCGCTAAGGATTCGGCTGCAAATACAGAAGCTCATTCGATAGCTAAATCAAAAAATTCCAAATCTAGTTTAAGACTAATTGTTATATTCTTTGGCATTTTGATATTGGTTTTTGTTGGGTATCAGTATCTCGCTGCCAAGCAACCTCAACAATTTTCCATTGGGGAGTTACGCGCATTAACTTCAACAGATAACAAAGAACTCGCTAGCATTTATTCGCCTGATGGTAAGTACATAGTTTTCCACCGGTATTCAGAACAATTTTGTACTAATAATATCTGGGCAAAAGATACCAAAACACAACAAGAGTACCAGCTAACAAAGAACTCAGATTCATATGGCAGCCATAGTTTTTCTAAAGAGGGCAATAATCTGGTATTTGTGAAAACTGGCGGTTGTAATGAACCTAACATAGAGAAAAAATGTTATGAACTGATGAGCTTGGATTTTAACAAGGCACTCGTGTCACCTCAATCTCCAAGGGTATTGATGGAGTGTAAAAATTCAAGAATACGAAATCCTAAATGGCTAAATAATAATAATATTACTTTATTGCAGAAGTTTTCAGATCGTTGGAAATTAATAAGTTACTCGGAAAGTGAAAATAGGAGCCAAGTATTATATGCACCTTCGGATGGCAATATAATTGACTATGATTATTCGGTAACAGACGATTTGATTGCACTCACCAGTATTCATGTTGATGGCCATTATTACATTGAAGTGCTCAAAGCCGATGGTCAGATTTTATCGAGTCATCGAATTAATTATCCGAAAGAAATAGCACAATTTAGGCTTATTGCTCCCAATTTTTCGCCTTTTAAAAATCAACTCATTTTTAGTACGGGTAAACAGCTTTTTACACTCACTTTTTACGGTCAAGTAGACAATGTCAGCTTACCTCTTGATGAATCAATGGGAACGCCTATATTCCATCCTGACGGTAATCGAATGCTGGTAATTAAAGGGCATTACGATAGTGACATCGTTTCTATGCCCTTATCGCAGGTAAAGAACACAGAAATCACTGAACCAGAAGAAGGTAAAAACAAACAGGATAAGAAATTCGCAGTTATTGATCGCTCTATACGCGGTGAAGACGAGGCTATATTGCAACCCAATGGCGAATTAATCGCCTACACTTCTAAACGTTCAGGAGAAGCACAACTTTGGATAACTGAAGGTAAGAGTTCACGACAACTCACTCACTTTCCTATAGACACCAATATATATGGAATTGACTGGGCGGCAGACGGTAAGAGTATTTTGGTTAATGCCAATAGTGAACTAACTCAAGTTTATCTGGATTCAAAGCTACAAACCTTTCCATTAGAATACTCTATGGTTCAACTTTTTCAGTGGGATAGTAAAAGTAATAGTGCTTTGTTACTTGTGCGTATTCGAGGAGTTTTGAAATTGGCAGAGCTAAACTTAGCGACCTCTGAAACTAAGATTATTAATGATAAAAATGTTAATTGGGCATTAAAAAGTGAGAGTGGTCAATTAGTCTACACTGATCATCTGGACAGATTTTGGCGACCAGGTCCCGCTGAAGATAGTCGTATTGAAGCACTTGATGGTCAAGCAAATAATAAGCTAAAATTCTTGATAAAAGACAATATCATTTATGGGTTCAATGATGATTTTCAATTGTGGTCGTATACTCTTAAAGAGGAGCGATTTGAAATCATCGGAGAGTTACCTAAAAATGTAGACGATTTAACCGACATAAATCAGGCGATGATTATGATAACAGTTCGGGTTTCAGCAAAAAAAGAAGTGGTTGAACTCATTTTAAAAGAATAAAGCAATGAATAGCTGGAATCTAAAAAGTTTAAGAAATTCTTTGCCGCAGATTAAGAAGTAGAGTCATCTAATTGAGTACCTAAAGGGTAGATCTGGATTGATTACTCTATTTCGTACGGGTAAAAATATTAAGGAGTAAGTATCATCTAATCCGCCCTTTAGTATTAAACCAGCATAATGTATTAAAGTGGTTATTCAAAGAACCAAATGATGCAACAGATACTCATCAGTTCGTAGGTTGTTAATAGCCTGGTTTCAAAAGGAAGGGTCTCCTTTTTCTCAATTTTGATTGGCAATACCAAAAAGCATGCATAATTACATTGGTTTAGAAGGTGATATTTTAAATTTTACTATTAATAGGGTTTCATAAAACCCAAGGAGTTGGTGATGCCAGCAAATAAACACAAAAGAAAAGCTTCAGCACATGTTAAGTCTAATAAAGCAAATCGGTTTCAATCATCTGGGTTAATGGCTACGCATCCCAAGATATTTGTTTTAGTGGGTTTATTCCTTGTAACTTTAGGTTTGTATCTTTTAACCTTTAAGTCGCAAGATAATGCTATGTTTGGTCTTGCGATGATCTCTCTTCTTACGGGAATTGTTACTACTCTTTATGCCAAATTTACGTTAGCTAAAAATAAATCAAAGTAATGATGTGTTCACTCATGGCAAAGCAATAAAAGACAATATGGCGAGTTTGATTAAAAGTGAAAGCTTTTATTTCACTCGCTGATTAAACTCACCATGCTTTGTTTCCATTTTTCTCTTATTCCAAAAAACACCCCACGTTTCTCTAACACTTTCATTGCATTGATTAGCCTATCTATGATTTTTTGATCTGTGTTCAAGCTGCATGCTAAATTAAAGTTTAGTGTTAATTCTTCGAACTGAAATACATTTTTATATTTTAATGCATCAGCCGAATTTTTGACCCTGTTATTGAGCAAGTCATCATTATATTGAGCTTAGTTGCTAATACCTGATTACAGAAAAATACAAAAAATATAGCTAAGCTTAAAGCCAATTCCCTCTTCACTCGAAACATAAACACTTTGTTATTTTTTTGACCGTGCTCCCAACTATAGCCTAGTTATGAAATTACGGTAAATTCTTACCTAATTGAACCTATATCATTGCTTTATCGTTTAAACAGGAGACTTTTCTATTAAAACTATTGGCTAAAGTTCGCGTAAATAATATTTTTAACTAATAAAATCAATACATGTATTTATTGTTGATTTACCCACTATTATCTACTATAAACAGTAGATAATAGTGATTGAAATTGGGAGGGAATGTGATTAAATTTATAAAAATACTTTTATGTTATTTCCCTTGTTTTTTAGTCAGCGCAAATCAGAACGTTATTATTAATGACATTCATTGGCCTCCTTATTTTATGATTAATGCCCAAAAAGAAGGCACAGGTTTGGCAAAGGAAGTCATCAATTTATGCTTGCAAGGTATTGGTTATCAAGCTAAATACCAAGAACTGCCTGTTAAACGAACCCATCATTTTATGGAAGTCGGAGAAATTGATGTCACCGTTTATTCTTATAAAAAAGAGAGAAATGAAATCCTCTATTACTCGAAAGAGGTCTTATTTAATTCAGAATATGGGTTTATGGTTAGAACAGACAGTGATATAAAAATAGATAAATTAGACGATTTATCTCCTTACGTTATGGGGCACTTAGCAGGATTAAGCTACACACCTGAACTCAAAAAAATAATTGATGATAAAGCTAATATCGGGGAAGTTGTAACCGGCTATAGTTTAAAAGCAATGTTTGCTCAATTACTTTCTGACATTCCAAGATTTGAAATAATGGCCGATTCAAAACACACATTTTACTGGGAAGCTAAAAAGTTAGGTATTTCAGATAAGATAAAAGTTTTAGATTATAGTATTAAAAACAAAGCCTACTATATTACCGTATCCAAAAATTCGAATAACATTAAAAATCCCAATGAATTTCTAGATAAAATAGATGCTTGTTTACGTGAAATAAAGCATAACGGAACGTATGAAAAAATTCTTGAACGATATGGGATCCATTAACATAAAGTTCAGGATATTTATTCATATTTTCAAACGTAAAATTACAACGATAATTACCTATAATTGTTGGCTCAACTCAAATGTACTTATTATAAAATATCTCCTTCAAAATTAAGCTTTAATTACATTCCTAATTGCATATTTGACCAATATCAACCACTTGTGAAATAGCAAAATTATATTTTCCTGTTATAATTTTAGAACGGCAAAATATTAGATAGGAAGTTATATGAAGATAATTCTATTTAAATTCAAGATTACCTTGTTACTGATACTGGTATGTTTTGAAATATCTGCTGAAAAAATTCTTGATGCAATAACAATCGATGAAGCGAAAGCACATTATTTATTAGAAATAATTAAACATATCGATCACAAATCAGAAAAATCCCTTATTGTTATTGGCCTATTAGGTAAAAACAAGCTGCTTCACGAGGCCATAAAAAATAAAATATCTGGGACTAGTGTTAGGAACAAAGTGTTAAGTGTGCAAAATATTCCTAGCCAATCAAAGAAAAAAAACTATTATTCAGTGGTATTAATAACCGACAGTAAATTAAATAATGTACCTGCTATTTTTGAGCGATTTGGAAATGTGTTAATTGTAGTCGATGGGCGCGTTAACAAAGCATCACAATTCGTTAACTTAATTAATAGAAGTGGACAAATAGAACTGGCACTCAATCGAGAAAACTTGGTTAAATATGGGTTTGAAATTTCAAATCAATTATTAGAGTTTGCAGGTACTAAAGAAGATCTTGCTGAACAGTTAAATCATAAACAAATGCGATTAAAAATCCTCATTGAAGACGCTAAGATAAAAAGTAAAATTGTAGAAGATATTAGTCAAACGTTGGTAGAGAAAAATGCGGCACTAGATCAAATCCAAATCACTTTGAAAGAAAAGAATAATTTACTCTCGCAAAACATATCTAAGCTAAGTGATAGCAAAAACCAGCTTCAGGTAATGCAATCTCAGATGAACATCGATCATCAAAAAATAGCAGATAATAAAAAGTACATTTCATATCAAAAAAATCAGTTGGAAGCAAAAACAGCTGAACTATCATTGAAGGAGCAACAATTAAAAGAATTGAATGAAAATATCGAGAGAAAAAAAGAAATACTTAAGCAGCAAAATATTGAATTATTTAAGAAAAGCGAAATAATAAATCAAAAAGTTGAAACGATTAGTGATCAAAGAACGTTATTAATTGTCGCAGCAACCGCTATCCTTATAATTTCAATCTTCGTTTATTTGGCGATAAGATTTGCGCGCATGCAAAAGCAAACAAATGATGAGTTGAATAAATTAAATGATCAATTATATGAATTAGCAACTACAGATAATATGACTAAATTATTTAATAGAAGACATTTTATCGAATCAGCACAGCGACAGATCACTCAAATGCAAAGAACAAAAATTGCTGGTGCGATATTGATGATAGATATTGATGATTTTAAAAACGTAAATGATACTTTTGGCCATGCAATGGGTGACGAAGTTATAGCAAAAGTCGCTTCTATACTTAAAATCAATTCACGGGAATATGACTTAGTAGGTCGTGTTGGCGGTGAAGAGTATGCAATGTTACTGAGCCCTTGTAATTTTGATAAAGCGAATCAAATAGCTGAACGGCTCAGAAAGAAGACAGAAGAGTTGTCGATTGCGAATATTAATAATACGATTAAAGTAACGATAAGTATTGGTTTAACGATGATCAAGAAATCAGATAAAGACATTGATAGATCAATGCATAGAGCTGATGTTTCTTTATATAAAGCCAAAAAATCAGGGAAGAACAAGGTAGTGTCTGACTAAAGGTTTGGTTATTTTATAGGGGGATACCCTAATTAACTTTAAATGTTTACTCGGTCATTCTAAGTAATGTTCAAGCACAGCAAAGAGCCATGCTTGAAGCTAAGTTTTTAACCGAAGTGATTAAAAACAATTTTATTACCATCGAAATCACGGAAATAAGCGCCATAAAAAACGTCAGGAATACGTTGTCCTGGCTTGCCATCGCAAGTTGCGCCTAAAGCTATTGCTTTATTATACATTTCGTCACATTGCTCTTTTGAACCTGGAGCAATCGCAAGCATATTACCGTTACCACAGTTTTGCGGTTCTTCGTTATAAGGAACACAAATGGCAAGCATAGGTTCTTTCATGCTTTTACCAATAAATATAATGCGGTCCATTTTTATCAATGTTTTTGCGCCAATGGGTGCCAAGAGCTCGTTATAAAAGGCTTCTGATTTTTCTAAGTCGGTTACGCCGATGGTTGTATAGCTAAGCATATCTATTCCTTTTTTATGATGTTCAATGTTGTACTTGTTTTTTAGAATATTGACTACAACAGGTTAGTCAAATCATGTCAATATTCGCCTAAAAATGCCAGTTTAAAAAGTTAAAACGTAAACTAATTAGCAAGCTCTTCGTTAACTCTACTCACTAATTTTTGATACCAAAACGATGCCAATAAAATAAATACACCAACGCCCATAAATAAAATAACCTTCTGCCAAAGTAATGCATTGGCAGCATCAATCATTGCCAATTTCAGTATCCCTAATGAGATTAAACCAAAGCTATATTTAACCGTTGTTAAGCGCCTATCCTTTAAGAATAAAATTAAAGCGCCATGAACAGCCAGCGCAGGCGAAATTAGTAAATCAAGACGATAAGTTGCGAGTGAAGCAAATAAAGTGACATAACTAATGGCAGCGATAGAATGTAAAAATAAATCGGCGTTTAATTTTAACGATAAACCTAAACGCGAATATTTAAATTTATGTTCTTTTTTATATAGGGCTGTTGTTAAAAATATAAATGGAACGATAGCATAAAAAGCATTTGATGAGACAAGGAACCATACCCCAATAACTAGAACTAAATTCACAGTGGTAATGAATGTTTCATTTCTTTTTAAATGGGCAGATACATTCGTTAAATTAAAAGCTATTGCCCAATAAAACGAGGCAGTAATTACCCCATAAAATAAACTGTTCGTCTGAAAGTATGCAATATTTGGAATGGCAAAACCTAGAGATAATACACCCCAACTACAGATGAATTGATATATAGAAGATGTGTCTTTGCGATTGAATAGATAACAGATTACGTAGAAACTTGAAAAACCAATAAACGCAATAATGCTATTTATGAATGTTAGTTGTCCAATGGTAATAGCAAAAAAGACAGAAGATAAACCGGTTAATACTTTAGTTTCATTAAATAACATATAGTGTTTTACTTTACGCGCTATCAACAAAGCTAAAAGTGGTGAAAGCCATATTAACATCAGCGATTCTTCATCAAAACGACGAACAACAGACCCTAACCAACAAACAGGGATAAGTAAGTAAAAGAAAATTCTTAATGATTCAGCTATTTCTTTTATATCACTGTTTGGTTGATATTTTCGGTAAAATGCAGACCATAACCAAAGCTGTAAAAATGCTGATGCTACTGCCAATTTTGCAAATAATGGCAGCATGGTAAAGCGATAGCTATCAACCATTAATACACCTTGATGAGCATAGAATAATGGCACAGTGATCAGCATTGCGGCAAACACTTCTATTGATACTTGTTTACAATGTTTTGCTCTAAACAATAGTGCTAATTGTATTAAAATTACTCCTGCACCGGTCCAGTTGCCTAACCATATATGGGCACTTACAATAACCAAAATTGATAACCAAAATACTTCAAGAAACTGTAATAAAGGCTTCACGCTATTGATAGTAACCTTATCAAATATCTCAGACGTGTTTATTAGACGTTGCCATATGGCAATGACTGCAACAATCACTACCGATAACATCCAACCATCAACAGACTTTAGTGTGGGGAGCGGAAAGTAAATAGCTAATGCCGACCAAGAATATAGAAGTGCGATGGCAGTAAGTATTTGACCTTGTTTGATAGGAGATGAAATTTTATATTTACGACCAATTGCAATGAGTAATATGCCCTCTACAGCCCAAGCAATACCCCAATAAGAATCACTTACAGCACTCATTATGGTAAGTACACCCCAAAACGCTGAAAGTAGTATAAAAAAGTGTGCTAATTCACGTTTCACTTTATAAAATAAAACACTCATCGTTATAGCAACCAAGGTGTTGAAAGCAAAGCTCACACTAATTGTACTGCTAAATATGTCGGCCGCTTGAAAGAATATTAATGCAGTTGAACCTGCAATTGCAGCAAGGAAAACTAATGTCTGACTCGTTGGTAATTTATTTTTAAGAAGTGTTATAGCGACATAAGTAAAAAACAAAAGATAAAATAAGTTAACAATCCAAACTGATAGTTGGATGTTTTCAACCCCAACAATCCACTCAAGAGAGACTAAGGTAAACGCTAAACATAAGTGAGCTAGCCATTGCCCAACATGGCGATAGGCCAAGATTAAACTGCTACAAACAACAAAGGCGAGTGATAATAAATAATAAAAAGGTTCACTGCCAATTGCATTTGAAAATATGGGCATTGTTGCGATGCCAATTATTCCTAAAGCGGCTACCACTTTGGTTTCTAACCATAAGGCCATGGCGTGACAGATTAAAGCGATGGCTAAATATAGAACTAACATGAGTGCGTTGGGCATAAGTCCGTATACACTACCCGAAAAGTAAACGGTGCTATAAGAAAGTAATATACCTAAAGCGACAATAGTGGTAGCGAATTCACCGAAATGAGTTCTCTTTTTTAATACAATACCTAAACCTATAACCAGAATCGCTGCAAAACACATTAATAAAGACTTAGAACCCGCTCCTAGTTCATCAATAAGCAATTGCATTAAATAACCAAAACCTGCAAGTGTAAGACCGATCCCAACCATTGTTAGTATGAAAATGCCTAACATACCTCTTTCTTTATAAGATTCATAAATTTTAGTGACAGGAGATAACCAATCAAATAAGGAAGATAAAATGGTTTGAATAAACATAGCTATAAAAGAAGGTTTGGCTGGCTTTGGTGCTACCCACTCTTTTTCAGAAGCTTGATATTGATTTACAGTAATGTTGTTCGTTGTAGATAAAAGACCTTCATCAGTATTTTTCTGTTGTACAAAAGTGTCAAATTCTTCAACTGGGGTGGTATCTGTATCTTGATATTCTGTTGATGTTTGTTCTTGAGCAAGCAGAATATTTAATCGATTTTCAACAGAATCAACACGTTCACTAAATTGAAGTTTAAGTAAGGCTAATTCTGACCTTAGCATTTTTACTTCTTCATTCATGATTACATCCTGTAATATTATTATTGATTGAGGGTTGCTCTATAATTTACTTTTGAACCAGCTTAAGCGAGTTATTCAAAAAATAAACTATTATTATCATATAAGTAAATAAAATGTAACTTTGAATAATTGTAGATTCGGGTTTTCTAAAAGTATTGTTGAAATTAACTGCCATAAACTCTTTATTAAGAGATCTATTTTTATCCGTATGAATCGATAGTATTGAATAGCGACATAAATTTAATATTAAATATCAAATCAGTCCTATAATTATTTTTTTTCGTAACTATCTGATATTAATTTAAAAAATTAAATTTGCTATATACGTATTATTTCCTACTATTAATCATATAAAATTAATAAATAAGGTTAATTGATGTTCAATAATTTAAATTTCAAAACTAAGCTCTTATCGAGCTACGGTATAATATTGATATTAATGCTGTTTATTTCCGTTGTCGTATTTATTAGTGTTAAATCACTCGTTTCTAATTTTTCGTGGGTAAAACATACTTATGTCGTTTTACAAGAAGCGTCGAAAATTGAGGCCTCTGCTGTTGATATGGAAACAGGTATGCGGGGATTTCTATTGGCGGGCAAAGAAGAATTCTTAGATCCGTATAAAAGTGGCAAAAAAAGTTTTTACCTGCAGATTGATAAATTATCAAAAACTGTGTCAGACAATCCAGCTCAAGTGAAGCTTCTAAGAGAAACTAAATCCAATATCGATGATTGGCTGAACCTTGTTGTGAGCAAGAACATCGAATTACGTCGTGAAGTTGGCAATACCAAAACAATGGACGAGATTGCTGATGAAATAGGCCAAGCAAAAGGTAAAGTTTATTTCGATAAATTTAGAGATCAAATGAAAACCTTCAAAGAACGAGAATCAAGTTTAATGGGACAAAGGTCTGATGCATTAGAGAGTACAGAGTCGACTGTCATTAACACGACCATTTTTGGTACATTGCTCGCCATAATTTTAGGTCTAGGCGTGGCACTATCTTTAACGCGTTATATTATGGGATTACTTGGTGATGAGCCTGCTAATATTTCAAGTATGGCTAAATCGATTTCATTAGGAGATTTGTCTTTCGAATTAAAAAATAGCCATAATGCTGAAGGACTTTATGCAGATATGATCAGTATTATGAAAACCTTGCAAGGTAAAGCTGATTTAGCCACACACATTGCTGAAGGTAGGCTTGATCAAGAAGTAACTATTGCTTCAGATAAAGATATTTTAGGGTTGGCGTTCACGAAAATGACGAACAATCTTAATGATGTATTAGGTCAAACACAACTGGCTAGCCTTGAAATCTCGCAGGGTAGTGGCAGTGTTTCTTCAACAAGTATTGAACTGTCGGAAGGGGCCGTTCAACAAGCGGAAAGTTTAGAAAGTATGTCTGCGTCACTTACTGAATTAGCTATGCAAATTAATGTTAATGCTGAAAATGCAAATCAAGCACGAAACCTTGCTGCTCAAGCACAATCGGCTGCACAAGAAGGCAGTATTAAAATGGAATCTATGATCACAGCGATGACCGAAATTGCTGAATCTAGCCAATCAATTTCAACCTTCATTAATACTATCGACGAAATTGCAGCGCAAACTAATTTATTGGCGTTAAATGCAGCTATAGAAGCGGCACGTGCCGGCGAGCAAGGAAGAGGTTTTGCAGTCGTTGCTGATGAGGTGAGAAGCTTAGCAGCAAGAAGCACGACTGCCGCCATAGAAACGTCTAAGTTAATTGACGGTTCAGTGGAAAAGACAAGTAACGGTACTTTAATTGCCACTGAAACAGCTGAAAGTTTAAAGAGTATTTTTGACAGTATCACCCAAACATCAGAATTGGTTGAAGAAATAGCAACTGCGTGTAGCGAACAAGCTATCGGTGCTGAAACTATTAATCAAGGAGTAGTGGACATTGATGGTGTAACTAAACAAAACAGTGATACCGCTCAAGAAAGTGCGGCGGCCTCTGAACAGTTATCTCAACAAGCCGAACAATTGCAACACATGTTGTCTCGTTTCCAATTGCTTAAGGCCTAGTCGTCATTTTCATTGGTAAAAGTGCAGTTTATTCTGCACTTTTTTTTAGCTGGTTTACGTTAGTCGTGTTTTAAGTGAATATTTTTTAGCAGAAAAAGAATGACTAACATTGAAGATATGGATACTCATTGTATGAAAAAACTTAATATTGTTAGTAGTAGCATGCTTTTTTTCTGTATCAGTGCTCAGGCAACTGAAATTAATATTTACGGGCAAGGGCACTTGTCGGCTGACAACTTGGACGATAGTCTATACGTGACCAGTAGTTCGTCACGTTTAGGTTTTAATGGAAGTTATGTCATTGATACTGATTTAAAGGTTATTTTTCAATACGAATCAGGTGTCGATTTAACTGGACAAGGTGGCAATGACGGTAATGGAGGTGCCGAGTCATCAGGGCAAATTTTTACTAAAGGTCGACCTTCTTTTATTGGCTTAGAGGGGAAATATGGCAAAGCGTTAATTGGTCATATGCCATTTTTGGATCAATGGGCAAATGACTATAATCTCTTTGCTGACCAAGTAGGCGACTTAGGTAATTTATGGGAAGCTTCAGGCGTCCCTGGGCGTTCTGATAATGTGATGTATTATAAAACACCTCGCTTTTCAAATATTGATATCGCAGTAACTTATGTACCAGAAGAGGGCAAGGATAATAGTGATTTGCTTTTATTTAAAGCTAATTATAACCTTAAACAATTGAAAGTTGGTGTGGCCTATACGAGTGTAGGTCAGGGAATAAATGCAGATAATGACCATACAGCTGCGGCAGTAACAGTAGGTTATACCCACGGACGATACACTATTGGCGGTGGCTTCCAATTAGAAAATGATATTGCAGGATTAACCGATAACGATAGAGAAACTTTTAACGTTGGAGCTAGTCTGAAGGTAGGTAAAAATGGTAAAATCAAAGCACAGTTTGCATCTAGCACAAGCGATCAAAGTGAATCTGATGCAAGTCAGTTTGCTGTTGGTTATGATTATAATCTAGCCAAAAATACCGTTATATATGTAGCTTATGCTTTGATGGATAATGAGGATAATGTACGCTTTAGTGTTAATGGTAAAGGACATGGTGATAAAGTTGTTCCTGCATATGGAGTAGATCCTAGTGTGTTTTCTATAGGTATTGTCTATCAATTTAATCATGGGCTTTTAAAATAACGCTTAAATATTTAATATGGCGACCTTTTTAATATTTATAACAATAAGCCTTCCTGGTTATTTTAATACTTGCTGATTTATTGTCTCAATTTCTCTCCCCTTTGAATCCTTTGAATCCTTTGAGTTTTGATACGCACTTGACCATAAGTTACTGAAAAAGTTACAGTCTAGATATATGCCATATAGATATTTTGTTGAGTAACTTTAAAACATGAGAATTTTATTTCTTTCTAATAAAGATTTAGCGAGTAACGTTGCACTTAACATGCTCCTTAAGAAAGTATCAAAAAATCATGAGGTGCATCTTTGGTTATCAGCTAAAGTTGGAAATAATAGTATTTTACCGAAACAATTAAAAACACTTAAATTTTTTGAACAAGATTTGTTTAATAAACTGCTTAGCCCATTAATGCCAAAATTAAAGAATAGAAAGACATACAAAACTTTTGATGAATTCAGTCCACTTTTACATTCAGAAGTAAGAGAAGTTCATAAAATCAATTCGCCTGAGATGATTGATGATTTAAATGCATTGTCACCCGACCTTATTGTATCTATCCGCTTTGGCGGGATCCTAAAAGAAACGGTTATTAGTATTCCGAGAAAAGGCGTTATAAATTTACATTCGGGTATCTTACCTAAGTATAAAGGTGTGATGGCAACATTTTGGGCGATGAAAAATAATGATCCTCAGGTAGGAACTACATTACATACCATTGATGATGGCTCTATAGATACTGGTCAAGTTGTCAAAATTTCCAAAATGAATGTTGAAATAAAGAAATCTTACTTGTGGCACGTACTTGAACTTTATAAACAGGGCTCTTTAGATATATTAGAGGCTATAGAGACCTTAAATAGTGGCGATGTTCTAGACTCTACTCCGCAAAATGAAAGCAACACTTATTTCACCTTTCCTACTGAAAACGAGTGTAATGATTTTGAAAATAATGGACTTTGTATTGTAGATGAACAAGATTACTTAGAATTTATACAGCTCAATTACATGTAGTCTTCTGATTTACCTTTCCATAAAAATACAGTTACTTGATGAATTAATTATCTTTCTGAAATAATAAAGGGGTGCATTATTAATGCACCCCTTTTTGTTTTTATTATAATCTTATGAAAAAGCTATCATAATTTAAGGATTATAAACAACATCCAAACTTACACCACTTGCAGCAGAGTATCCGTAAACACCGATATGCCATGTGTCAGCAGTAGGGTTAGTGAATGAACATGCTTCGTTGTTACCACTTTTGTATGGGCGACAATCATATGTAGACGATGTTGGGTTTGAACCACGTCTAATATACATGTCCGCATCACCAGTACCACCACTCATGGTGAAGTCTAATGTTGCCATACCTGCTGGAACGTCAACTGTGTAATAAGTCCATGCGCGTCGACTTACACTAATATCAGTAACAGAAGCACTACCACCGGTTGCTCCACCACCACCTGTTGAAGGTTCAGTGAAACTACCTGTTAAGTTAACACCAGTGAAAGCTGAGTATGCAACAATTTTCACATAGTAAGTGCCAGCTTGTGCTGTGCTAATAGGACAACTTTCTGAGTTACCACCTGCATAAGGACGACAATCATAGCTAGAACTTGTTGGTGCTGAGCCAAATTTAACATATAAATCAGCATCACCAGTTCCACCAGCCATAGCAAAGTTTAGATCTGTTGCTCCAGCTGGAACTTCCATAGTGAAGCTAAGTTCAGAGCTAGAAGCTAGACCAGTTTTAGTAATACCGTTTTCAAGTGTGTTGCCTGTTGGAGGCGGAGGAGTTACCGTTCCACCACAACTTGCTGCTAACGCATCAGACGCTGCTTTTGCTTGTACTAAACCAAAACCTGTTTTGTCGTCGCGACCTGCAACATCAAGATCAATAGCCGTTGATTTTAAAGCACTACGCACTTCATCAGCAGTACAGTCTGGATTATTACTCCATGCAAGTGCTGCAACACCTGCAACATGAGGTGTTGCCATTGAAGTGCCATTATAATAAGCATAATCTTGTGAGCCATTAACAGTTAAGGTTGCAGAGCTACCTAATTGCGTTAATAACTGCTGACCTAATGCACGACTAACTGAAACGCTCGGTACTGAAACAGCATTCGTAGAGTCAACCAAAAATGGGTTCTGTAAACCAGGACGAGTACTATTACTATAAACAATCACACCAGATGCACCAGCGTCAGCACAAGCTTTAGCAGGGTTTATTTCTGGATAATTACTGCCTTTTTGGTTGTCATTACGTTCTGCTAAACAAATGTTTCCTGACACATTACTACAGCTATAGCTGTTGCCTGAAATAGTACAGCTGGCCAATACACCGTTAGCACTACTATTAATGTTACTTACGACGAAGTTGCCACCACTTTCAATATAATGCGTTTGTGGAACCACCTCATCATTTCCATAAGTTGTTGAACCTATATTGATAAAACCTAAACGGCCATCGCCAGCAACGGTTGATAAAATAGCTTCACCAGGTGCAGATATTTCAACTTGGCTTGTGTATTGAGAAAACTCAGCATGTTGATTATTGCTATCGAGTGCACCAACAGCCATAACTGAATCATATGAAGCAGGGTAAGATAATGTTGTATTACCATCGTTGCCTGAAGCTGCAACTAATAATACGCCTGCATCGGCTGCTGCTTGTAGGGCATTTTTCTCAGTATTACTTGAACCTGCTCCACCTAAACTCATGTTAATGACTTTTGCGCCATTGTTAACACAAGTATCAACTGCATCAGTTAATTCGCCGGTGTAACCCCAGCCAGCTTCATTAAATACTTTAACAATATGAAGGTTTACATTAGTGTTTGGCATAATACCGACAACACCTTCACTGTTATTAACGCCAGCAATAGTTCCTGCTACGTGAGTACCGTGAGAGCCGCCATTTTGATACCAGTTACCCGTTCCTGAGTTATTGGTGCCCGTAGCATTATTAGCATTTAAATCTGGATTTGCTTGTTCATAACCTGAATCGATAATACAAACGGTCATGTTTGCGCCGTCATTATCAGTTAATTGGTCTGACTGTGTTTGTGATATGCCCCATGGCTGGTTTTGCGCCATTAAGAAGCGCTTGTAATCAGGCTCAATGAACTCAATTGACGAATCTTGTTTCATGCGTTTTATCATGTTCTTCACATCTTTGATATTCTTCTGTTTACCAAAAGAAACGCTGTGACGACCATTTTTCAAGGCCTTTTTATGCTTTAACGAAAGGCCTGCTTTTTTTGCTAATCCGGGAGGGATCGCTTTTCCGTTTTTATTGTTTTTATATTTAATAATTAAACGATCAGTAAAATCCTGGTTTTCTAGCATTTGTTGTGCACGCCAATCAGCAAAATTTAATTTTGTTGATTGGGCAGATTCCATTCCGCTTTTGTTTACTTTATTGATCTTAGCTTGGCTTGCATAACTTGCCGCGCTAGTTACGGTTAGAATAGATAAGGCTACTGCACTTAGTGCAAGGCGCTTGTTATTTCTCATCTGATATAAACTCCATCGTTTATTTTACGTTTATTTTGAAAGTTCACCTAAGTGACTTCGACGTATTCTTTTTATGTATTGGCTTAATAAGTGAAAAACCAATGACAAAAATAATGGCGTGTTAACAATATTTTAACTAGCAAATTACAGACTAATTTTGATGATTACACGACAAGTTGTTTTTTATTTAATTTCGTAACGTATTGATAATATGATTTTTACTGGCTTAATGTCGGAGATGTTCGAAAAGCTGTCGCTATTTTGCTAGGGAATGTTTCATGGCTTGTTAATATCGAATTATGCAAGAAGCAAGATGCAAGTTTACAAAAAGAACCATAAGTCATAATCGGAATAGTAAGGACTGCTCAATAAATAATAACGTTGCTAAAGATAATAAAAAACAACGTCCCCATATAATAAAGAGAGAGTGGAAAATATGAAAATTACTAAATTTACAACATCGATAATTGCTCTAGCTGTTACAGCTGCATTTTCAGCTCAAGCAGCAGACGACAGATTCATTATAAAAGTAGATCAGAGTAAAAAAGGCATTATAAAAACACTCGCTAAAAAATTAGGCGCAGAATTTAAAAGAGATGGAAACGGTTTTATTGTTGCTTCATTTTCTGGTAAAGACTTAAGCCAAGTTAAAGGGTTAATGAATAATCCACATGTCCAGTTAATTGAAGAAGATCATCGTCGTAAAGCATTATCTATATATAGTGATACTGCCGGAAACCCAACGACTACGCAGCTTACTCCTTACGCTGTTGTTCAATCTCAAGCTAACCAAGTAAACTTTAACCCAGCTGCGGGTATGAAAGTTTGTATTATCGATTCAGGTTTAGATCGCACAAATACTGACTTTGAGTGGAACAACATTACAGGCACAAATAATTCAGGAACTGGAAACTGGGATGAAAATGGTGGCCCACATGGTACTCACGTAGCAGGTACTGTTGGCGCGGCTGATAACGGTATTGGTGTTGTAGGTATGGCACCTGGTGTTGAAATGCATATTGTGAAGGTCTTCAATGCGGAAGGTTGGGGATATTCTTCTGATTTAGCATACGCTGCAAACATTTGTTCAGAGGCTGGCGCTAACATTATTAGCATGAGTCTTGGTGGTGGTGGTGCAAACAGCACTGAAGAGAACGCATTTAAAGCCTTTACAGAATCAGGTGGCTTAGTTGTAGCGGCTGCAGGTAACGATGGTAACAATGTACGTTCATACCCAGCGGGCTACTCCTCAGTAATGATGGTTGGTGCAAATGACAACAATAATGCGATTGCTGATTTTTCACAGTTTCCAAGCTGTGACGTAACTTCAGGTCGTGGTAAGAAGAGAACAACTACAACTGACGAAACTATTTGTGTTGAAGTAACTGCAGGTGGTGTAGATACTTTATCTACTTACCCTGCAGGCATGGCTACTAGCGCCTCTATGAGTGCTGATGGTGTTGCTTTTGCTTCATCTGCTATGGAAAATTCGGGTTCAGTTTCAGGCGGTACTTTTTACATGGGTACTGCAGAGTCAACTAACTCAGGTGCCAATGGCAATGTATGTTTAATTGACCGTGGCGTTATTTCTTTTCACGATAAAGTACAAAACTGTCAAAACTCAGGTGGAACAGGTGCAGTTATCATTAACAATGAAGCAGGTATGTTATCAGCTACATTGGGTGATACCAACGCAACAACAATTCCAGCAGTTGGCGTAGCACTCGAAGATCGCACTGCATTATTAGCTGCAAATACAGTTGATATATCTATTGGTGCCAGCGATTACGGTTTCATGAGCGGAACATCAATGGCAACACCTGCAGTATCGGGTATAGCTGCATTAGTTTGGTCTAATCATAATGGTTGTACGGGTACAGAAATTCGTGATGCATTAAAAGCAACAGCAGAAGATAACGGAACTTCAGGGCACGATGACTATTTTGGCCACGGTATTGTTAAAGCAAAAGCGGCAAGCGATTACTTAACAGCTAATGGCTGTGGCGGCGGAGTTACTCCTCCTCCAGTAGGTGGCGATATTACAGCTGATGCTTCTGGCTACCGCGCTAAAGGTAAGAATAAAGTTGACATAACCTGGTCAGATGCCGCTACTTCAAGTGTAGACATTTATCGTAACGGTTCTTTAAGAACAACTACGTCTAACGACGGTGTTTATACCGATAGTTTCAAAGCTTACGGTTCATTTACTTATAAAGTATGTGACCAAGATACAAATAATTGCGTTGCAGATGTAACAGTTAACTTCTAGCTTTAGACGTTTAAATACAGGGAAGTAATCTCAATTAAGTACATGATATCCAGCTTATAATTTAAGCTGGATATTTTTATTTTAGCTACTTTAAATAACTTTTAGGTATATAGATATAGCCATAAGTTATTATAGGTTGGGTGTTGTTTAGTTTATGTTCACAGTCAATGTGTATTTTGTAAATTATCATTTAAATTGTATATATGTACTATTTGTTAAAATGTAAATTACAATCATTAAGTTAAATTACCCTGACGTTTTTAAAAGATGTAACGGGCAAAGGGGATAAATATTTTGAATATTACTGTAAACAAAAGTATAAAACTACTCTCACTTTTAAGTCTTATCAGCGTAACGGCTTGGCTTATTCATACAACAGATAATAAAAATGTCGATGCACAAAAGCAATCGTACATTATCTCTTCAAATAACTATCAATTATTACAAACAGAGTTAGCAACACTGAACGTTGAACCAACACATCAATTAGCCATTATTAATGCTGTAGCAGTTACTCTTAACGACAAGGAGCTAGCTCAGTTACAAGAAAAAATAGATATTAAGGTTACTCAAAACCACAAAGTAGAGCTTTCCGGTGGTAAGAGGTGGGGCAAACGTAAATGGCAGCCAAAATCTGAAGTTAACGACCAAATAGATGCTAATTATTTACATTCTTATGGAATCTATGGAGGAGGCGTTACTATCGGCTTCTTAGATACCGGACTTGACCAATTACAAGGCATATCAAAAGATTTATATGGAGAAGATAAATTTTGGGGAACTTATGACGCGATCAATAACAACATAAGTAACTTTAGTAATGAAGAAAGTGGTCATGGCACTCATGTTGCGAGTATAGCTGGGAACGCTGATTATGATGTATACGGAAAAGTCTATGGCGTTGCTCCTAATGCGTCATTAGTTGGCATTAAAGCCTTTGATGCTGAAGGTAAAGCAACTTATGCAGATGTTATTCGAGGTATAGATTGGGCGCTACAAGTAAAAGATGAAATCAATTTACGTGTGCTTAATATGTCATTTAGTGGTCCCGCTCGTTCTTATTATTGGGAAGACCCATTAAACCAAGCGGTAATGAAAGCATGGCAAGCAGGCATTGTGGTTGTGGCTTCTGCCGGCAACAGTGGCCCTGATCCCATGACAATTGGCGTTCCAGGTAATGTGCCTTATATCATAACTGTTGGAGCGATGACTGATAACTATACTGCATCTGATTCAAGTGACGACATGGTAGCAACTTTCAGTGCTGCTGGGCCAACTGTTGAAGGTTTTGTTAAACCAGAAATTGTCGCACCTGGTGGTCACTTAACAGGTTTAATGGCTTTTGATACGCAAATAGCTCAGGAGCATCCAGAATTTCATGACGGCGGTCGTTATTTCGAAATGTCAGGCACATCGCAAGCTGCAGGGGTTGTTTCGGGCGTTGTTGCATTAATGTTGGAATATGATCCAACCTTAACACCAGATGAAGTTAAATGTCGTTTAATGGACAGTGCTCATGCTGCATTTGATAATAATGGTGAACTTTCTTACTCAGTTTTTCAGCAAGGTGCGGGAATGGTTAATGCATTCGATGCTTTAATCAGTACAGCTTCAGGATGTGCGAATCAAGCGTTAGACATTGCCCAAGACTTAGAGGGAAATGATCACTTCTTTGGACCCGCCAATATAAATGATGATGGCCATTTTTATGTTGAAGGTTTAGGTGATGAATATGTCTGGAAATTAGATGAAAGTAACCTTGATGGTGATACGGTTATCTGGCGAATGAATTTTGCTGAGAATGACTTAGATTGGAGAAATACCGCATCAACGGATACTGTTATTTGGCGAATGAATGTTGAAACAGATACCGTCATTTGGCGAATGAATGTCGAAATGGACACCGTTATTTGGAGAATGAGCATCGCTGATAGCTCTACCAATATTGGTGTTAATAATTGGGTTGAACAACAATAACTTGATTACACTTAAGCCACTGGTTACACAGTGGCTTTTTTAATGCCTGTACTTTATTTTGTAAATGTTTTTACCCTTCCCCTATATAAGAGTTGTTTTGTGAAAAGTATATTTCTCCTTTTATTATCAATTATTTTTAATTTCAGTGTTACCGCACAAGAATTCAAACGCTTTAAAAACTTTGGTGTTGATAACCCAATGTCATATAACTTTGTCAGGACAATTGCTCAAGATAAAGATGGGTTTATGTGGTTTGGTTCATCGGAAGGTTTAGATCGTTTTGATGGACATCAAACGCTTAACTTTCATCATGATAGTGCTCTGCCTAACTCTCTAAGCTCTAATGTAATCAGTCGTATTCTTATTGATAAACAACAAAGGTTGTGGGTAGGAACTTTCGGGGGGGGCTTAAACTTATATAGACCAGCGACTCAAGATTTTATTCATTTTACCATTAAATCTACAACTGCAACGATCAGCAATAATACCGTGAATGCGTTGTTTGAGGATAGTGAAGGTAAAATGTGGATTGCTACAGAAAATGGATTGAATGTTCTTAGCTCGCAAGATAATAAATGGTCAACTCAACAAATTTTTCAAGAACTAGGTAATCCTAATAGCCTTACGCATAATGGTGTCCTCTCGATTATTGAAACCCGTAATAACGAAATTTGGGTAGGTACAAATGGTGGTGGAATTTCGGTATTTGACCTTCAAGGTAAATTTCTGAAATCCGTTAAGTATGGTGATTCAAATAGTGCTACTTACGTAAATAAATTTGTGAGTGGTATGTATTTAGATATTAATGGCGATATTTGGATAGGAACAGTTGATAGTGGTTTATTAAGGTACACAGTTAACACAGAGCAGTTTAAACACTATCAAGTTAATGCTGATGATCAGTCGACGGTTAGCAGTAATGCAATCAGTAACATTTATCAGGATTCAGAAGGAAATATATGGATCGCTACAGACAATGGCTTATCTATTTATAACTATACAACCGACGATTTTAATCGATACAATAATTCTCCCAATAACCCATATAGTATAAGTAATGATTTTGTGCTGACTTTTTTTGAAGATAATCATAATGTGATGTGGGTAGGCACTTTTTCAGGAGTAAATCGTTGGGACCCTCATATGGCAACTTTTCGCCAATATAGTAGTCAAACTGATCCCATTTTGAAAAATAACAATATTACGAGTTTTACTCAATTCGATGAAGAAAATTTATTTTTTAGTACCTACAGTGGCGGAATTTATAAGTTGTCTCAACACGACAATTCAATTTCACCTGTTATTTATAACGCGTCATTTTCAGAATATAGAATTATGACTCTGTTTGCCGATGGTAACACTTTATGGATAGGAACGAGAGGTTCAGGGTTATATTCTGTAGATTTAATTACAAATAACGTTACTGGATATAGACATGATGCTGATGATGTTAACTCTATTTCGGCCAATAGTATTACGGATATTATTAAAGATGTTAATGGCAACCTTTGGGTATCTACTTTCCATCAAGGAATTAATCTATTCAATGAAAATGGTACTTTTAAACGTTTTATAAAAAATGAATTAAATATAGAAAAAGGACCGAGTGGAAATCACATTCTACAGTTACTAGAAGATGAACAGGGCTTTATTTGGTTGGGAACTTTTGGTGGTGGGCTTAGCCGTTTTGACCCTAAGCTCGAAATATTTACTCATCTTTTACATGAGGAAAGTAACCCTGTAGGTATCTCAGATGACTTCACATGGATCATGCTATTGGACAATAATAAAAACCTTTGGTTTGGCACCCAATCTTCTGGATTAAGTATATTAAGTCGTGAAAATCGCTATAGTAATAATTTTTCATTTACTCACCTCAATACTGAAGACGGGATGAAAAGTTTAACTGTTTATGGTATCACTCAAGATGCAAATGAAGATATTTGGTTTAGTACCAACAAAGGCATCTCGCGCTACTCAATAAATGATAAAATTTTTAAGCATTTCAATCTAACTCATGGATTGGTTGATCTAGAATATACGCATTCAGCAGTATTTCGTTCAATGGATAACACAATATATTTTGGTGCAGGCAAAGGGATGAATAGCATCAATCCTGAGATAATTAACACGAGCCTTTCAGCACCTGAAATTCGTTTAACGAGTGTATTAAAGTTGAATGAACCCATGCCTTTAGGAAGTTCGTTATCAAACTTAACTGAATTAAATTTTGAATATAGTGATCAGCTCATTTCGTTTGAATATGTCGGTTTAAATTATATAAACCCTGAGTCTACTCGATATAAATATAGGTTACAGGGGTTTGATGAAGAATGGATTGATGCGGGAAAATCACGAAGAGCCACTTATACAAATTTACCTGCGGGCAGTTATACACTTCAAATTATTGCTGGAAATAACGACAATATTTGGAGTGAACCTGGTTATTCATTAGCTATTACGGTTAAACCAGCACCTTGGAATACGTGGTGGGCTTATTTGTTATATGCTCTAGCAGTTGCTTCAATTTTATTAGTGTACTCACGCTTTTTGAACCGAAAACTATTGGTTGAACAACAACAAAAATCTTACCTTAAAGAACAAGTAAAAGAAAAAACACAAAAGCTACAGATGCAAAATACGGAACTTGAGCAGGCAAATAAATCACTCGAAAAATCGGCAACGGTGGATAAAGTAACAGGGGTTAGAAGTCGACGATATTTAGATATATATATTGAGCAAACTAGCCAGCTTATGAATCAAATTCATCAGAATATTCTTCCAGTACATCGCAGCACTTTACCTCGACTTTATGTCTTAATGGTACAGGTAAATGATCTGACTAATGTGAGTAATAGCCAACTTATAAATATTACCGACTTATTACTTTTTAGCAGAAATACCGATGATTTAGTTGTGCGTTGGTCAAATGACACCTTTGCTGTTATTGGCTATGAAAAAGACAACAATGCTAGTGAGTTAGCCGCACGGTTAGCGAATAAATTTGAAAAACAATTCGACGATAGAATTTCCATGAATGTTGCTTATTCTTTTTATCCTTTTAATAGAGAGCAGCCTATGGATATTTCGTGGGACCAAGTCAGTGTAATGATTGAACTTGGTTTGAAGCTTACAAGCGAAGAACATACAATTGCTTGGCTTGGCTTATGTCAGCCTAAAATACAGCCGTTTAGCTACTTAGACGTGATTCAAGGAGCTAATTTAGCTGCAATCAAACTCAATATTCAAGTTAAACAAGGCTAACCACTTTAATTATAAAAATTAGCTTTTGGAATACTGTTGTTGATATTGTTTAGGGGTGCAATTAAATGACTCTTTAAAACAACGGCCAAAATACGTTTGTGAAGAAAATCCTACATCTAAGGCAATTCGGCCAATTTGGCTGCCATTTTGAAGCAGAATTTGTGCTTTTGCTAAGCGAAATTCTTTAATGAAATTATTAGGCGTTGTACCAAGAATAACTTTCATTTTTCTTTGTAACTGACGATCGCTCATCGCCATGTTACTGGCTAATTCTTGAATGCCTAAATCTGTTTCTAAATACATTTTCGCGACAATAGTTTCTAGTTTTTCTATAAATTTCTCATCGACTGATAAAGTTGCGTTTTCGCTAGCGGTTAATTGAGATACTTTTTTCACGCTATTTTCTTTTCGTTCTTCTTTTTGATTATTACGAAATTTATCTAAATAATTCTGTTGGAGTAACTTCCGATTCTCAATCAAGTTTTCAATGCGTATTAATAATTCCTGTTGATTGAAAGGTTTACTTAAATACTCATCAGCTTGTAAGTTGAGTCCGTGAAGGCGACTATCTAAGTCAGATCGTGCGGTAAGTAAAATAACAGGTATGTGAGAAGTGAGTTCGTTGTCTTTTAATTGCTTAAGTACTTCGAAGCCATCAATGCCCGTTAACATAATATCGCACACGATAAGATCTGGAATATATTCCTCCGCAACGAGTAATCCCTGTTCTCCGCTGGTTGCTAATAAACAATGATGTTGTTGTTCAACTACACGTTTAATGTGATTTTGCATATCGAGATTATCTTCTATAACCAGGACAACACTTTGTAAATGATTTTTAGTTTTGGCCTCATTATTCTTTTGCTCTAATAATAATGAGGATACTTCGCTTTCCGATACACTCATCGGTACTTTTGTTTCGATTTCGACAGCTGTGGCTAAAGGAATTGATAAAGAGAACTTACTTCCTTTATTATATTCACTGACTAAATTGATACGCCAGTTATGAGCTTTTACTAATTCATTAACTAACGATAAGCCAATACCTACACCAAAAACCGCATGATTTTTTTCGTCGTCAGCTCTTTGAAAACGTTCAAAAATTTTACTCTGTGATTCTTGATTAATACCAATGCCGGTATCGGTAATATCTAAAATAACATTATCTTGTTCAGCATAGGCACTGACTTTGATACTGCCGCCTGCAGGGGTATATTTTATCGCATTTGCAAGTAAGTTGAATATTATCTTTTCAAAGCCTTGTGCGTCACATTCTAACCAGAGATCATCAGAAATATCTGCATCAAAGATTAAATCATTTTGTTTAGCTAAGCGTGAAAATGAATCAATTGGCATAGCCATTAACTGACTTAGTCGATAGGTGGACAATGAAAGTTTTGGATTATCTGTGAGCCGTGAAAGTTCTAATAGTTGTTCAACCATGCGCACTAAACGTAAACCATTTCGTTTAGCGGTAGTAAGCTCCAGCCCTTCTTCTTTACTGTGATCTTTAAGTAGATATTGATCTAAAATGCCATTAATAATAGTTAATGGTGTCCTAAACTCATGGGAAATATTTGCGATAAATTTATCTTTTAAATCTAACATCTGCTTTTCTGCTAGTTTTCGTGACGTTAAATTAATAAAGGTAATAACAATAAGGGGCTGTTCTTCGCGGTCTGCCCACTGCAGTTCAACCTGAACGGGGAATTCAGTTTCATCGGCACGTCTTGCAGCACATTCTACTGAAATACCAATATCTTTTCGTTGTAAGGCATACACATTGCTTTTGAAGCCAAAAAAGTAATGCATAGTGTCTTCTGTAGAAAACAACGCGCTGACATTCGTGCCTTTCAATTCATGTTCTAAGCTTTGGAACAATTGAACCGCAGCAGGGTTTGACGATAATATTTCGCCCTCAATCGATGTAGTCAAAATAGCATTGTTAGATGCACGCACAATGGCTTTATCTTCACTATTAATGATTGAACTGAGTAGTTTATGGTTTGTTTGCGTTAACTCTTTTTGTTCTTGTTGCTGAGTAAAAGCTTTCTCTTTGAATTCGAGGGTGTTCTTTCTTTTATTATAAGCAATAAGAATGACCAAGATAAAAGCAATAACGCCCCAAATTCCAATAACAAATGACTGCCAAAAAGAATTCGTTATGTAGGGCGATCTTATTTCTAAACCAATAAGATGAATGGTAAAAATAATGCTGACGAGTAAAAGTATGTATAACTCTGGGTAGGTGTCTTTTGCAAGTGGATTGGCTGGTTGTCGATTACTTAATGAAGCACTTGCCGAAATGATTAACGCAGAATAAGGAATTAACTGTATTAAGCTTTTTATATAGGCATTCGTGAAGATTATCTGATCATTAATGATAAGGTAATCATTAACGTTTTCAAAAAACAATATGAATGAAGCAATCGATAACGGTAAATAGATTGAGAGCCAAAATCTTTCACGGCAAAACAGCACACACACCATCAGCCTTAAAAAAATAAGTCCCGTAATCGTAATATGAAACAATATCGAAGGTAAAGATTGATGTTCTCCAACGCTAGAAAACTCTTCTGGAAGCAATATAAAATAGCAAAAACACGTTACCGTAAAAAATATTGCCGGTACTCTACCTGCAATATATTTATTGAGTGGAGTTTCGCTGAGGTGTGGATTCGTTTCTAAAGCAAGTAAAATAAAAAAGTAACTAAATAATGAGAAAAAATCTTTAAGTATGGGGGAAGAGGTTACATATTCACCAGAAAAAATAATACCTGAAATAAGATCAACAATAATAGCGAGAGAGAAAAACTGCCAAAATAACTTTAATGAACGTGACTTAGTCTCTAAATAACTATAAACAACAAAAAATACAGTTATAGCCTGTAAAATAAGAGCGGAACTTTGCAGCCAGAAAAATGATTCAGACTTCAGTGAGCTTGTAATTATTGAATAAGGAAATAAAGTTAAAATTATTGAAATGGCTATAAGTATATTTTTATTAAATATAAGCAATGAATTGTTCCAACATTAAAGTGATGTTTATTGTGTTGCCTAATCTTGAGGCTTATTATTTTTTCCTTTAATATTTTTAGTATACATTAATTTAACATCTTAGGAATGTATTAGAAAAATTCACTGGGATTTAATCTTTTTGAGTAAATCTGCTAACTTATCAATTTTAATATTAGACAATTGTCGGTAATCAAAATATGGGCAGACAACCAAGTTTTTTGACTCATCAATGGCAAATTCATCATCTAACCAAACAAAATCAGCCATTAATTGGCCTTTGGCTAGTAAATGTTTTGCGTAAGTTTTTCCACAAATAATATGTAAATTTTTTTCAGTTGTCGATATGAGTGGAGGAGAAAATAATAAAGTGGTTTGTGAAGTAGGCTGAAGCAAAAAACTGTCTCGATATTCTTGCCAAGTCGGCGCAAGTTCTGAGTATGAGAAAGTTCTTTTATCAAGCGCATAAAGCAACTTAGCATAAACATTAAATACTTTACGCCAACCATTACCGCAAGCTTGATTAATCACATCTATTTCACCCAATGTTAAAGGGGAGATACAGGTTAATTGCTGATATTCAAGCATGTTAGGCTTATTCGCTATATAAACAGCGATAGTAAAGTCTGCACAGCCAAAACCTATATTATTCACTTTATTTTCTTTTGATGACGGCTGTAAATCAATCTATTCATCAGGCAAGGCATTATCTAAGGTCTTTAAAGAACGTAGAAATAAACCTAAGCCGCCTATGGCAAGTACAAGTATGACGATTAAATCAAAAGAACTCATTGTTTTAAAAGTAAACCTAACAGATGATATTACGCCAAATATTAACCCTGTTATGGAGCCAATAGATAAAACCCATCCTAAAATATTTTTACTATTATAAAAAATAAGCCCGACACCAAACATGAAAGGGATCATTATCATGCCACTGGTTATATTGTAGTTTCCACCCATAGTAGAAAAGCCATATAAACGTGCTCCCATTCCAAAATTGGATGATACGGTGATTGCGTTTAGTAGCATATAAAATCCACCGCACATCATAATAATGCCAATAAAAAAGTGGCTTAATCCTCCTGAAGTACCGCCTGCTCCTTTCATAATTTATCCTTGTGTTTTAAATTACTTTTCAGCTGAATATGGGTCTTCAGCAAGAATATAAGCTCTCAAGTCTGCTTTATTTGGTTGCTGATATAACCATTCTCTTAGCCCTTTAATTTTTCCATAAGTTTCTTCACCAAATTTATCTTGGTATATTTCAGCAAAATTTTCTTTTGTACTATTAATACGAATGTTACGTTGCCAATGAGCGGTTAATACTGCATTTAAAGATCCCGCTAAGTTTTCATTCTTTAGTAATTCCCATTCACCTTTATCTAACCAAACACCACCAACACTGGCACTGTAGTCAATACGATGTTCTGTATTGGTTGATAACCTGAGTTTTCTCATTATTGTGCCAGTTACTGGACATAATATTGCTTGTTTAGTTTCATCAACGTCGCATTGAAGATTTTCATCGAAAGAAAACTGTGGGTTACGCTCTTTCCAAGCGACATAATCTTCAATCAAAATCCAATTACCGTTACAGTTTGAACAGGTGTGTGCTCTAAACTGGCCTTCAATAAAACTAGGGTTTAATTCACCCTGTTTACAACTAGTACATTTCATTATCATGTCCTTTTCAATATGAATTTTGTAAATTTTACGTAACCCATCATATAATTATTAATCAATAGTTGTCACGAGAAAAGCAATAAAATCAGAATACTGTAGGCCTTTATTATGATGATTTTATGTAAACGATATGCTAATTTATCCCGCTGATACTTTAAATGATTATCACATGCTTGACATATTATGTCACGAGTGTATGGTAAATATAAAGAATAAACATCACAATTAATAGATGATGTAATTAGTATTAGCTATGTGCTTTAAGGATAAACAATGGAACAGCTACTGGAAGTCGCTTCACAATTCCCCACAGTAATATATTCAACCGTACTCGGTGTCGTTGTCGTTTATTGGCTAATTGGGATGTTAGGTCTTGTTGACTTAGGTCTGGCTGGAGATGCAGACCTTGAACTAGATGTAGACAGTGATGTTGATGTTTCTGTTGGTGGGCTTACGGGTTTTATGCTCACTTTTGGTTTAACAGGAGTTCCTTTCACTTTAGTGATCAGCATTGTTGCGCTTATTTGTTGGCTTATCAGTTTTTACCTGCAATTTTATATCTTAAATTGGTTACCTGATGGTTGGTTATATTATCTGATGGGATCTTTTGCTAGCTTTGTCATTTTTGTAATTTCGTTGCCGTTAACTGCTATTGTTATTCGTCCTTTGAAGGGGATGTTCAAAAGTGTAGAAACAACACTAAGTGATCATTTGGTTGGTAACAGTGCAACGATAGTTACTGGAACGGTTAGTGAAACTTTTGGTCAGGCGCGGTTATTTAATAACGGTGCAGAAATACTACTCGACGTGCGATGCGACCCAGAACACAGCTTAAAGAAAGGTGACAAAGTGTTGCTTATAGAATACTTAACTGAAAAGTATGCCTACATCGTAGCGCCATATTCAGAATAAAAAATAAAAATCAAAATATACTTGGTCACATATCGGTGATCATAGCTTTTAAAATAAGAGGAATAAAAACATGGTAATGGAACCACTTTATTTAGCGATTGGAGTCGGCGTACTCTTAATATTTTCACTGTTAATCATGGTTGCTAAATTTTATAACAAAGTAGATCAAGGGCAAGTGTTAATCATTAACAAACTTAGGGCTGAACCTGAAATTAGTACAACAGGTGGTATGGTCATTCCTATAATCCATAAAAAAGAAATTATGGATATTTCAACAAAGCGCATGATGCTTGAAAGAAAAGGACGATCAGGGCTTATTTGCCAGGATAATATTCGAGCTGACATTATTATTACTTTCTATATTCGTGTAAATGAAACCAAAGAAGACATTTTAAGGGTCGCTAAACAAGTGGGGTGTGAGCGTTCTTCTTATCCTGAAACGTTACAGGAACTTTTCGAAGCAAAGTTCTCTGAAGCGCTTAAAACTGTTGGGAAGCAGCTTGATTTTACTGAGTTATTTACTCAGCGAGATATTTTTCGCGACAAAATAAAAGAAGTGATTGGGCAGGATTTATCAGGTTATGTACTAGAAGATGTTGCGATTGATTTCTTAGAACAGACTTCGATTAATGATTTAGATCCAAACAACATTATGGATGCGGAAGGTATTAGGCGCATCACCGAATTAACCGCACTTCAAAGTGTTGAAACCAATGATTTGAAACGCCAAGAAGAAATTCGCATCAAACGACAAGATATCGATGCTAAAGAAAAAGGTTTAGAACTTGATCGCCAATTAGCCGATGCTCAAGCGAAACAAACGCGAGAAATATCTTCTGTAGAAGCGCGTGAAGAGGCGGAAACAGCTAAAATTGTTCAAGAAGAATTATGTAAATCTGAACAAGCAAGAATAGCAACAGAGCAGATCGTCGCGGTTGCGGAAGAAAATAAACAGCGTGAAGCTGATATTGCCGAACAAAATCGCTTTAGAGCGGTTGCTATTGAAGAAGAAAAAGTAAAACGTGCTCGTCAAGTTGAAGAAATTGACCGTGAAAAAGAAGTCGAAACACTGCGAATAGATAAAGAAAAAGCACTAGAAGTAGAACGCAAAAATATTGCAGAAGTTCAACGTGAGCGTATCATGGTTGAAAAAGGTGTTGCTCAAGAAGAAGAGCTCATTAAAGATTTACGTGTGGTTTCTGAAGCAAATCGCCAGAAAGATGAACTGGTTATTAAAGCTAAAGGTGAAGCTGAACAAGCACTTGTTAAAGATATTGAATCAGCTAAAGCGCAAGAACAAGCGGCTGAACATATCGCAAGAAAAATGCAAACAATCGCCGAAGCAGAATTGAAAACAGCAAGCAAACAGGCTGAATCTAAGAAAATTTTAGCCGAAGGTAACCAGGCTGAAGCGGCATCTAACGGACTTGCTGAAGCGCAAATTACCTTAGCTCAAGCTGATGCACACGAAAGACAAGGCGAAGCCGAAGCTAAAACACTTGAACTGAAATTGACCGCTGAAGCTAAAGGTATACAAGAAAAAGCGCTGGCAGAAGCAACAGGTTTACGCGAAAAGCAAGATGTACTTAATGCGATGTCTGAACAAGCGAGAGAGTTTGAAACTTTCGGCTTACGTTTGAATCAAGAACGAGAATTAACCTTAGCAAAATTAGACAACAGTGTTGATTTGGCTGAGAAGCAAGCGGGTGTATTAGCAACAGCATTGAGTGAAGCAAACATTAACATTATGGGCGGAGACGGAGAATTCTTACGTCAGTTCATGAGTTCTATTACTGTTGGTAAGTCTATTGATGGTTTAGTGAATGAAAGTGACACCGTAAAAACCTTGTTTAAAGATCACTTAAATGGCGATCGTAATATTATGGATGATTTAGGTGGTGTACTTGCTGGCGCTAATCAAACGAGCGAAACCATGAAGAATTTCAATATGTCTAAGTTACTATCAACATTGAATAATGCTGATGATGCACAAAAAGGTGTATTGGCTAGCTTGTTAAACTTAGGTAGTCAGAACGCTTCAGACAAAAAATAGTTAACGCATCGTTTGAAATAGTTTCACCATTGTTCATTTATTAAGTATAAATCAGGCAATGTGCAGTTATCACTTTAAAGATAATTGCACAGCAGCTCATGGAGTATTACATGGCAGATAAGGATAGCGTCACTAATCAGGCTGTTGCAGAAGGCGGTTCATATGAACTCATTCAGCGCAGATTATCAGCCTTAGGTAGTGATCTTAATACACAAATCAAACAGTTAAACGATGACCGAATTGTCACGTTTGGCTCCACTGATATGAGGGTTGATGCTCGTGTTCGAGTAAGAACTGAGCATAATTGTGTCGCTAGAGATATTGCAGCCATTGGAGACACGTTACTTTTTGGTTATAACGTATTTCTTGGATTAAAACGAAATATTACGGTTTCAGATGTTTTCAGCTTGCACCAAATTCAAGGAGACGGAGATGATATCGAGATTCTTGATGTTCCAGTTCAAGGCAGTTTTCTTGAAGATCCTGAGTTTGTTCGTGATTTTGATGAACTATACACTTATTACAAAAAAACTTTTTTAGCACATGTTTACCGACAAGGTAGCAAAGTATTCGCCGTATTTCGTATTGGTGAACGCCTTGACGATATTCGGGTATTTCGCTGGGCTATTGATGCTGATCAGCAAGTTACCTACATTGATAATCGTGGTGAAAGAGATATTAAGCAGCCAGAAAATTTCGATTTTGAATGGCATAAAGTTTCACGAGAACAACAAGAACAAGGTAAACATCCGCACTTTAATTTATATGACATGCTGTTTGTTGAAGCAACAGGTGGCACATTAACCTTAAAGGTTGAAAACAATACTGAAGAAGGCCAGGGCATCTATTCAGAGCCGGTTGATGATGAACATCAGTCGATAGATGATGCTGAGATCCATTACGCCAGAGTTGGCGAGCTAATATTATTAAAAATAAAACCGTATCGTGAAACTGAAACTCGTCATTTAATCTTTAACGGGAAAACTCAGGAAGTTATCAGGCAAGATGCCATCGCGCATGCCTGTATTCAGTTACCAGAAGATCACGGTATTATATTCCCAGGTGGCTATTATCTACAAAACGGTGAGAATAAAAGCTTTGAAGATAATGCCGAAGATTTACAGCTACATCGCGTTGTAAAATCACCTAACGGTGAAGATTTTCTTTATATATTCTATGAGCCAAACGAAGGGCAATATGCCTTGTTTGGTTATAACTTGATCACCAGAACACTGCAAAATCCTATTTATGGTCACGGTCAAAGTTTGTATAACAACGGCAGAGCGGTTGTATTTAATGCTGAATCTGAGCCTTCTCGTGTTCATGCCATGCAAATATGGCAGACGCCTTTTTGTAGTGAAGAATTTGCCAGTAATCAACCAACCGATAATAGTTTTTTTGGTAAAATAGGTAATCCTGAACTTGTTCGTGGTATTTCTGATTTATACAGTGTCGCAAAACTGATCTCAGTGCAAACGCCAAGTGCACAACATTTCAATGACTTAGTGAAAGAATCAAAGCAGATATTTGATAAATACCACTGGCTCAATGATGAAAGCTTAATTTTGCTTCATGATCTGATCAAAAAAATTGCAACAACCTCTGAATTGGTTATCGATGAATTCGAAAAAGTCACCAGTATCAAAGAAAATTCTGATGTTGTATTACTGAAAGCCAAAGAAAAAATCGCTGAGTTAACGTCAACTGTTCAAGTTTCAAACTTTGAACATGCTAAGCAATTCGTCGACAGTTTATCGGAATTGGCTCAATTCAAAGGCGAGTTAATATCTCATAAAGAATTACGCTATATCGACGTTGAAGAAATCACCTCCATGGAAAGTCATTTAGATGCATTAACGAAAGATCTTAGCCAAGCAACAGCTGACTTTCTACAAAAAGACGATGCATTAACACCTTACCAAAAGACCATTGTAGAACTTGAAAGCGCGATAGAAAAAAGTGAATCTGTTACGGCATTAAAACCTGTTAGAGCTTCTATTGAAGAACTGGTTCAAGTCTTAGAGCTGCTGAATCGCACCATGCTTTCAATAGAAATTGAAGACAGTCGACAAAGAACGCGAATTTTAGAAGATATTTCAGCAGTTTTTAGCCAAATAAATCGCGTTAAAGCAACGGCGGACTTAGCGGCTAAAAGTGTCGGCAGTGAAGAAGCTAGCGCAGAGTTTGGCGCTCGATTTAAACTCTTAAGCCAAAGTGTTACCAGTGCGCTAAATGCCAGTGACACACCGCAAGCATGTGATCAGCAACTTTCACAAATATTAATTCAGCTAGAAGATTTAGAAAGCCAATTTAGTGATTATGATGAATTTTATAATGAAATTATCACTAAACGAGATGAGATATACGAAAATTTTGAACAACATAAGCAACAGCTTATGGATGCACAACAACGCCGTTGTCTGAATTTGATGACCGCGGCTGAACGTATTATTTCAGGGGTTATTAGGCGCAGCCAATCATTCAATCAGCAAGATAAGTTAAATAGTTACTTTGCTGGCGACCCTATGGTGTCTAAACTTAGACAGTTGATTGAACAGCTTCGAGAGCTTGACGACAATGTAAGAGCTGATGACATTGATGCTCAATTGAAAAATGCGAAAGAACAAGGCATCAGAGCACTTAGAGATAAAACGGATATTTATTCTGCCGACGGTAGTTTGGTGAAAATAGGTGAACATCAATTTTCGGTTAACCGCCAAAAGTTAGAATTAACGTTATTACCGCGCGATAGTTCTATGGTCTTACATATTAGTGGTAGTGAATATTTTGAAACGCTAGCAGATGATATGTTTGCAGGTACTGAATACCTTTGGCAGCAAGAGCTGATTTCTGAATCGGCAAAAGTGTATCGAGGCGAATATTTAGCAGCAACACTATTATTTGAAGCTGAATATTCAGGTAAAACTGAACTAGATAACTTAAAAGAAGCGGTAGCAAATAACGAAATAGGCGAAGTGGTCAGAAAAGCCGCAGAACCACGTTATCAAGAAGGTTATGACAAAGGTGTACACGATGCTGATGCGGCGTTAATTTTAACTCAATTACTTGCCTTGAGAGAATCTATTGGTTTGCTGGCTTACCCTGTAGCAGAGCGAAGACTCGCTGTACTCTTTTTCTCTGAAGGATTAGAAAGTAATGGACGAGAAGATTTGCTGCATCGAAGCAACAATCTGCATATCATGGAAGAAACCTTTGGTGACAGTCAATTACGTCAGCAACTCATTAAAGAGCTCGCTACGTTATTAGGTGCCTACATAGAAAGCCAGCCTTGGTTGAAGTGTGACACATCATTATCAGCAACTTATCTCCTACAAGAATTAGCTCAAGCTGAACAAAAATTTGTTATTAAAGAAAGTAGTGCTGAATTAGCAAGCCAGTTAAAAAGTCAGTTAAAGCATAAGAGCTTAGAAAAGAAAATCAGCGGTGCATTATCTGGGTGTTCAACATTAGAGCAAAAATATCAACTGCATTGGGCGTGGTTACAGTCTTTTTCTACGCATCAAGAAATGAATATTCATCAAGACGTGCTTGCTGAAGCATCAATTTTTATGTTGATGGAAGAACAATGTGAGTTTTATACCTCTCTTGCTGATACAGAATGTATTGTTGATGGCTTATTAGGGCAGCATGGGCAAATTACCGATAGAAAAATCAACATAAATTATCAAGAGTTTATTACGCGACTGCGTCAATTTAAAAATGAACATGAACCTGCATTCAAAGGCTTTCACGCCAAAAAGCAAAATGTATTAGAAGAACAACGCAAGCGCTTGCGTTTAGCCGAGTTCAAACCCAATGCTTTATCTTCTTTTGTACGAAATAAACTCATTAATGATGTGTATTTCCCAATTATAGGTACCAATTTAGCAAAACAAATTGGTGCGGCAGGTAATAAAAAACGTTCAGATCTTATGGGCTTATTATTACTCATATCTCCACCAGGTTATGGTAAAACAACGCTTATCGAATATGTTGCCAGCAAACTTGGTATGACCTTTTTCAAAATTAATTGTCCGTCTATAGGTCACGATCAATTATCACTCGATCCTGCTCAGGCAAATAATTCAACCGCTAAAAATGAAATTGAAAAAATTAACTTAGCGTTTGAAATGGGCAATAATGTGATGCTGTACCTTGATGATATTCAGCATACTAATCCCGAATTTCTACAAAAGTTTATCTCGTTATGTGATGGTTCAAGAAAAGTGGATGGTGTGTGGAATGGGATGAGTAAAACCTATGATATGCGCGGCAAAAAATTTGCGGTCGTTATGGCAGGTAACCCTTATACAGAATCAGGAGAAGCATTTAGTATTCCTGACATGTTAGCTAACAGAGCTGATATTTATAATTTAGGTGATACGCTAAGTGGTCGAGAGCACGAATTTTCTTTAAGTTTTATTGAAAACAGCTTAACCAGTAATAGCTACATTGCGCCACTGGCGACAAGAGATATGGCGGATCTCTATAACTTAGTCAAAATTGCTGATGGTGAGCAAGTAGCGACTACTGAATTAAAGCATAATTATTCTCAAGCTGAAGTGAATGAAATTGTCGCGGTTATTCAGCGTATTCGTAAGATCCAAGAAACCGTATTAAAAGCCAATGAGCAGTACATAGCATCTGCCGCGCAAGACGATAAATATCGCACTGAACCTCCGTTTAAGTTACAGGGTAGTTATCGTAATATGAATAAGATGGCAGAAAAAGTTGTTCCGGTAATGACCGAAGAAGAAGTCGAACAGCTTATTATTGACCATTACCGTGGAGAAGCTCAAACGTTGACTATAGGCGCGGAAGAAAACTTACTTAAACTCGGTGAATTGCGTGATACTCAAACGGATGAACAAAGCGTTCGCTGGAAACAAATTAAAGCTGATTTTGTTCGTCATCAAAGTCTTGGAGATAATGATAACCCCATTGCAGCGGTTGCTAGCCAAATATCATTATTACAAAAAGGGCTGAATCAAATAGGCGATGCATTGTCTCAATCTCAATCTACAGGTTTAGATACGTTAAATGAAACGCTAGCCAGCCTTAAGTTACAAGTGAATGTTGAACAACCAGATAATTCTGAGTTGGAACAAACACTGTCATTATTTAGTCAAAATATGGAATCTTTTCTAACACCATTAGTTACCGCGTTGCAAAGTAATAAGCATGTTGATCTTGAAATGATTAATACTTTACAGGCCTTAAACCTTACGACTGAAAAGTCAGTAAAAAGTTCGGAGACACATATTCAAAAAATCAGTAGAGAATTGGCATCGGGCAAACACAACAGCATTGATGAGGTGTCTGTTGATTAAAATCGATTACGCTGAATATACTGATGAAGAGTTAGAAGATGTTTGGCAACAAATAGATGATTCGGCATATGCTGAAAGGGCTGTAGAGATCTATCTTGTGATGCATAAAAGAAAAATTTCTCGCTTTGACGATCAACCTGAAGCATCTTCTTTTGAAAATGATTTAATCGGCTACCTTTGGTATTCAAATCATCTATATGATCGATACAATCAAGAAGAAGAGTATCAATATCAGTAACGTGAATTGTCTGCTAAAGAACAGAGGGTAGTGAAACTCATCGAAAAACGTTGCCAGTAAAAATGAGTAGCCATAGCTTAAAATAAGTATGGCTATTTTTTGTTAAGGTAATTAAACCAACTGAATCTACTTAAATAATTAAAGTAACTGTTCAATATCACCTTCACTCTTAAACACAACCGCTTTACTCAGTAGTTCATTTTTCTGTAAATATTTACCAATAGTGGTAAATGTTGTTGTATACACTTTCTCTGAATGATCTTTCGTTGAAACGTCATCGACAAACCAATTTCCTAACAATAACTTAAAAGGGTTCGTCTTTATTTTTTGTGGTTTAAAATGTTGCTCTGTATTACTTTTAAGCTTTGTGATATCAGTTGTTTGGTAAACACCGGCATTTAAAATATTTAATGTATGCTCTGTACAATTTTGAAAGGTGTTATTAAACGGGTTTGCAATAACAGAATAATTTTCATTATGTATTTGTTTGTCTTTACCGCTAGCAATAACGTCTATAATACGTTGTTGTATTTCGGGTGTTGGAATAATAATGCCTGCTTTTAATGTATTCACTCCCCAAAAAAAATCTACTGGGTAATCAATAACCAATTCACTTTTATCTAATTCACCTTCTTTTTGATAAAGGTTATGAATCGCATAACCTTTAACAGTTTCACCAGTATCAAGCGTAATTGTTGAATACACAGCAATGGCAGTATGAGTAAAATTTATTCCTTCGGGTAAGTCTTTTTCTGGTCGTCCAACGCGGCCGATTATAAATGCTCTAGCACCTTCTTGTGCGGCGTATAATTCTACTTTTTTAGCAAAGCTTTCAACATTTTCAACAGAAAATTGAATTTCTGTATTTTGAGCGCTTCCAGCGAAGGTTAGTGATGAAAATGATAAAGTTGAAATCATTATCGCGCTTAGTATTTGTTTCATTATAATGTCTCCTGTTTGTTCGCTTTAATCATTTGTGCAGGAGAAGGAGCTGCTGTAATTGTTTTATCTGTAATCTCAAGTGGGGTGGTTGAAAGCGCATTTTCCAT
>ENA-OSET01000259-OSET01000259.1-sediment-metagenome-genome-assembly--contig:-NODE-259-length-60810-cov-241.091680_pt1 | contig 60810 bp, 66 predicted proteins | sample MGYA00237882_ERZ534229 | MGnify/ENA primary metagenome ERZ534229 (study PRJEB26408, sample SAMN06266212) | sediment metagenome | isolation source: Hudson Canyon methane seep mesocosm | place... | reverse complement strand
TGGTGGGTCGTGACGGATTCGAACCGTCGACCATCGCATTAAAAGTGCGGTGCTCTACCAGCTGAGCTAACGACCCAAGAAGAATGAATTAGGCATTATATAGAAGTCTAAAAATCTTAGCAAGAAAGATGCTTAAATCAACCCCTCTTTTTAGAAACTAATTCGCTTGCGATTGATAATGGGTATTGTCTTTAACACCTGCCGCCTCAAAACCTTCAACCCTAAGCCTACATGAGTCACACACTCGACAAGCCAAACCAGCCTCATCGGCCGAATAACAAGAAACCGTCATTGAATAATCAACCCCCATAGCCACACCCTTTTGAATGATTTCACCCTTACTCAAATCAATTAATGGGGTATGAATGGTAAAAGCATCCCCTTCTACTCCAGCCTTCGTAGCAACATTAGCAAGCATCTGAAATGCGCTAATAAATTCAGGACGACAATCAGGATAGCCTGAATAGTCAACCGCATTAACGCCAATAAATATATCGGTAGACTGCAAAACCTCTGCCCAACCTAACGCAAACGATAAAAAAATAGTATTACGTGCAGGCACATAAGTCACCGGTATCCCTTCCTGAGGTGAATTAGGTACAGCAATGCTATTATCTGTTAAGGCTGAACCGCCAATAGAGCCCAGCCCCATCGCCATAATTTTATGTTCGGTCACACCATAAGCCGATGCAATATTTTTAGCCGCTATCAATTCAGAATTATGTCGCTGCCCATAATCAAAACTTAAGGCATAGCACTCATAACCCTGACTCTTAGCGAGGGCTAAAACAGTGATAGAATCAAGTCCACCGGATAATAGAATAATTGCTTTTTTTTTCGCCATCAGATTGCTCGTCATTTACCCGGGGTATCACCCCAAAGTATTTTATGTAATTGCACCTGGAATCTAACAGGAAGGCGATCCCTAAGTATATTGTCCGCCAAGTCGGCAGGGTTTTGTTGCCCCATCGTTGGAGAAAATAAAACCTCACAAATTTCTGACAACTGGTATTGGGCCATTTGTTTTTTTGACCACTCATAATCTTGCTGATCACTAATAACAAACTTAACCTGGTCCTTTTCGGTTAAATAAGCGATGTTTTCATAGCGATTACGGTGCTCCTCTTTTGAACTGGGGGTTTTTAAATCCATAACCTTTACAACAGCGCTATTCACTGCCGCCAAATCTATCGCCCCACTGGTTTCAAGCGATACCTGATAACCCCGGTCAACCAAAGCATCTAAAAGATCAACACAACTCCCTTGTGCCATAGGTTCGCCCCCAGTGACCGTGACATAGCCTGTCTCATAGCGAGCGACTTCCATCAAAATAGCATCAAGCGTCATTTTCTCTCCGCCGTGAAAGGCATAAGCCGTGTCGCAATAACTACAACGCAACGGGCACCCTGTTAAACGAATAAAAACAGTGGGCAACCCCACTGAATTTGACTCGCCCTGCAACGAATAAAAAATCTCGGTAATACGAACCATATTTTTTAAGGGGTATTTTTTAATTCAACTAATTTCTTAGCCGCAAGATGACCTGCGGTAGATCCTGGGTAGCTAATAGCGACATGCGTCAAAAACTGCTTCGCCTCATCTATCTTATTTTGCTCAATAGCCAAATAACTGCGTTTAAGTAAGGCAATGGGAAGTTGAGCACTTGCAGGATACTTAACGATTAGCGTTTCAAAGGCTTGATCCGCTAAGTCTAGCATTTGATTGACCCGATAAGCCTCTGCTAACCAAAACTGTGCCTGATCGGCATATTGTCCCGCAGAGTATTGACTTAAAAAGTCCCGAAACAAATCAATAGCATATTCCGTATAACCGTTTCGCAAAACACCATACGCTTGCTGAAAGTCTAGCTCTTCTGCATCAAGAACCTGATCAAGGTTATCCCAAGGCTCAGGTAAAAGAGCGATCAACTCATCTTCCTTCTGCTTAGGGGTCTGTGCTGCTTCAATCACCGCTTCAGAAAATTGTGCATTCGGTTTATCAGTCGATAAATCATTTACTTGCGGTGACAAATCAAACCCCAAAGCACCTTCAACCCGGTCTGGACTTGCGCCTGACGCCTCAAGAACCCTTCCGCCCTTGGTTTGCACTCGCTGACGCTCAAATTGTGCAATAACATGCGCTTGCGCCTCAACTTGACCTCTTAATTCTTGTAACTCCTGTTGTAATTGCTCCAATTGGTCGACAATTTGGAACATTTTGCTGTTTTTATTCGATATAAAATTCCCTCGACTCACCGTCTCCATTAAGCTGTCATTCTCAAGAGGCTCTACAACTCTCTCCTCGACCAACTCATCAACAACCGTAAATGATTCATCAACCAAGCGGTCTGGGGAACTAGCCTCTACCTCGCTTTCGAAGGCAGTATTATCTACAACACTTTCCCCAACCAACTCATCGACAACATTAAATGATTCATCGATCAAGTGATCGGGGGAACTTTCGTCTAGCACAATATGCCCCAAGCCACCGTCTACAACAGCGCCTTCTGCATTAGCCTCAGCAACGCCTTCAGGGGTGACTATCTCGGCAATCGCACCTTCAACAGGGCTACCTTCGTGAGCAGCATAACTTGCGCTACTCAACACCAATAATAAAAACAAGAACCCATAAATTTTCATACTTTATTTTTTACGAACGCGCCTGATAAGTTATTTCAACGCGACGATTTAATTGCCAAGCCGCCTGATCATGACCTTCTTCACTCGGCTTCATTTCTCCATAACTAATGATTTCAAGTTGCTCTGGAAAAACACCTTCCAGCTCCAACATTCTAGCAACCGATTTAGCACGACGCTCACTCAAAGCGACGTTATATTCAGGTGAACCTCTTTCATCGGCATGACCTTCTAAAACCACTCGTTGCTCTGGGTTCGCAACTAAATACTGGGCGTGCGCTGAAACAACCTCTGCAAAAACAGGCTGAACTTCACTGCTATCATACATAAAATAAATGACTGACTTTGATAACAAGCTCTCAGGATTATTAAACTCTCCACCCATTAATGAGCCATTAGTAATTTCTTCTAAATCGCCTAACCGTTCATCCTGGATATCACCGTCTTCAGCATAGCCACTGGTCACCGCCTCACTGCCAAAAAAACCACCTGTTTTCTCATTAAGGGAGCTACAGCCCGCCATAAAAAACACTAAAGAACAAACCATTGCCCACTGCAAACATGCTTTCATATTAAATATCCTCTATATCAACCAATACGTTAAAATCCAATTCATTACGGTGACCAAGCCGGCTCTCGAACATTTCCCTTATCGAAAGTAAGCACCTGATTCATTTTACCATCAACGGCAATAGCCGACAGAACACCTCTACCACTCATAATTTTAGCATATAAAACCATCCGACTATTGGCTGAAAAACTCGGTGATTCATCTAAAGGACCCTTCGTTAACACTGAAAATACTTTAGTCTCCATATCCATCATAGCAATCCGATAATCCCCACGATTACCGTGCACCATAACCACTTTACGACCATCCTTAGAAAAACTACCACGGGCATTATAATCACCCTGATAAGTCAGTCTTTCAACACGACCCCCGCTGCTTGGAATGGTATATAACTGTGGCTTACCACCACGATCAGAGGTAAAAATTATTTGCTGCCCGTCAGGCGACCACGAAGGCTCAGTATCAATCGCATAACTCCGCGTTAATTTAGTCCACGATCCGTTTTTAAGGTTCACCACATAAATATCTGGACTACCGTCTTTAGATAAAGTCACCGCCAATTGTGTCCCATCAGGGGACCATGCCGGTGCACCGTTAATGCCTCGACCACTGGGTATCGTACTGCGCTTACCGGTTATTAATGTTTGGACAAAAATACGGTGCTTCTTTTTCTCAAAGGAAACATAGGCAATCTTTTTACCGTCAGGTGACCATGCCGGGGACATGATAGGCTCTCTGGATGAAGCAATCACTTTCGGATTAAAGCCATCCGCATCCGCTACTTTTAACTGATAAATACTGATTCGTTTACTTTTTTTCTTCTGCGTCACATAGGCGATACGAGAATTAAAAACACCTTTTAGCCCCGTAAGCTCTTCATAAACCAGATCACTGATTCGATGCGCTGTTTTTCTAAGACCTCGCGCCGTACTCGGTAATCGATAACCTAATAATTGCTTACCCCGATAAACATCAACTAACTTAAATTCAATAACAAATCGATCCTGATTCTGTTTGATTTCACCAATCACTAAATAATCTTGTGCTAAGGCACGCCAGTTCCCTAATTTAACGGCTTCTGTACGACTGGGTTTATCGATCATATCTCGTACCGGTAAGGCTTTAAAATGGCCACTACGCACTAAATCAGCACGCACTAGACTGGCCACATTAAAAGGCGCCTTAACCGAAGCACCCTGCCAAGCAAAAGGCACCACCGCAACCGGTATCGCCGACTGGGTTCCGCCGCTAATCTGTATGGTTAATTCAGCCGATGCGGTCTGACAAAAAAAGAATCCCGACCCCAACAACAAAACAAATATCTTCTTCAGATTGCTTACTACCATAAAATAAACCTGTATTTATTGCGGATTAAAAACAAAATTAAACACTTTAAATTGCTGAAAAATCAACGGATCTGTTGGTACCGGTAACGGTGATGCTTTCCTCACTGCATTTTCAGCTGAACGATCAAAAATAGCATTGCCGCTACTTTCAATAACTTGTGCACTTTTCACTGCACCCCCGGCAACCAGCTGAACACGAATGGCACAAGTCAAGCCATTACCCACCGAACTCGGTCGAATCCAATTACGTTTAACCTGACGCTCAATACGTATCATAGCCCGAGTAATTTCTGAATCTTCATATTTCTGCCGGGCTATACGCTTTCTTTTTGCTTCTGACTCGGCCTTTCTTTTCGCTGCTGCCGCTTTCTTTTTACGCTCTAAATCGGCTTTCTTCTTTGCTGCAATTTTCTTTAACGCTGCCTTTTCACGTAAGGCTTTTTGCTTTTGTTTTTTTAATTCAGCCAAAGCTTTTTTTTCTTTTGCCGCCGCTTTCGCTGACTTTGATTGCTGCGCTTTAAGCTGTTTTTCTTCCAAAAGCCGTGCTTTTTTTAATCGCTTCAGTTTTTTCTCTTCTACACGTAATTTCTTAGCGACTGTTTTCTTTCGATAGGCCTCATCAGCCAGTTGCTTTTGTTCTTTGGCTTTTAAACGCTCCACTTCCTGAAGCACTTGCGTCTCATCTAGCGCCTCAGCCTGAATAATTTCGGGTGTGGCTGGCAAAGGTCTGACAGTGGGGTCACTGGATAAATTCACGGTAAACAAAAGCAATAACAGCACATGTAACACTACTGAATAAGATAACGGCTTTAAGTTATTAGAAAAATCAAACATTTCAGCCTCTTAACCTACTCAGCATTGTAAGGACTGGTCATCAGACCCACACTCGGCACATTTGCCTTTTTTAACGCCGCCATCACCTCAACTACCCGCCCATAGTTGACCGCGTCATCGCCTCTAATTAATACTTTCGTTTCGGGCTTGTAACGCAACACAGCTGCCACGCGGATTAACAATTCTGCGGCGGTTACGGGTTCGTCATTACCGCCGCCTAAACTAAGAAAATACTGCCCACCCTTATCAATAGAAACCACTGTCGGCGGGGTATTATCTTGACTCACTGTTTTAGCTTGTGCCTGCGGTAAATCAACCTCAACACCGGTCTGCAATAAAGGCGCTGTGACCATAAAAATAATCAACAACACAAGTGTTACATCAATATAGGGCACAACATTGATTTCAGCCATCGGTTTACGTCGCCTCAGAAGTCGACTCATTACTTATGAACCTGACGCTGCAACAAAACTACGAATTCTTCAACAAACAACTCATTACGGCCCGATAGACGATCTAACTGATTAGAAAATCGATTATAAGCAACAACCGCTGGAATAGCCGCAAACAACCCCATGGCCGTCGCGATCAAGGCTTCGGCAATCCCCGGAGCGACCTGTGCCAATGTGGCTTGCTGCGCATTCCCTAAAGACCTGAAAGAATTCATGATCCCCCAAACGGTTCCAAACAACCCCACATAAGGGCTGGTCGAGCCTACGGTTGCCAAAAATGACAATCGCGAATCCAGTATTTCTAGCTCTCGAACCAATTCAATGCGCATCGCACGTTGTGCATTTTCTACCGCAATGACGCCATTATTCTCATTTTTTTGTTGTAATCGTGAGAACTCTCGGTAGCCGGCAATAAATACATTCTCTATCCCCTCGGCTTCAACACCACTCGCTGTCAAATTCCGATAAAGATCACTGAGGTCCATCCCAGACCAAAATAACCGTTCAAACTCATCTGCAATTTTCGTTGCCTTATCCAACTCTTTTCGTTTAGAGATAATAATCGCCCACGAAGCAATTGAAGCCGCTAGCAACACCAACATAACGAACTGCACGGTAAAACTCGCTTCCAAAATTAAATTAAAAATAGACAGATCGGCATTCATGATTTTAATTTCCCTAATAATTCACTTGGAATAGCTTTTGGCTTTAAGGTATCAGCGGCTAAACAACCAATACGTATTTCACCGACACACAAAACGGTATCAGCGCGTGAGATGACTTGTTTAAATAACAAACTCACCGGTTTAACTTTGACCACTTCAGCACTCACGGCTAACGACTCATTAAATCGTGCTGGACTGAGGTAATCAACCTTAACTGAACGAACCACAAAAATAATATTCTCAGTGGCAATCAATTCATCTTGCTCATAGCCTAAATGGCGTAGCATTTCTGTACGCGCACGCTCAAAAAAACGTAAATAATTAGCATAAAAAACCACACCGCCAGCATCGGTATCTTCATAATAAACCCGAACCGGCCATTGAAATACTTCAGTCAATTAAATACGTCCTCATTTTGGCTAATCGCCTTGGGAACCTTCAGACCCAAGTGTTGATAAGCTTTCCCGGTCACCACACGGCCCCTAGGCGTTCGCATAATAAACCCTTGCTGAATCAAATAAGGCTCTAAGACGTCTTCTATGGTTCCACGCTCTTCACTGATAGCCGCCGCTAAACTATCTAACCCAACAGGGCCTCCGGAAAAGTTGTCAATCATAGTCCGTAATAATTTATGGTCCATCGCATCTAAACCACTCTGATCAACATTTAACATTGCCAATGCTTGCTGGGCAATTTCTGCGGTGACCCGCCCGTCGGCTTTAACTTCTGAAAAATCCCTGACCCGTCGTAATAATCGATTAGCAATTCTCGGGGTTCCCCTTGAGCAACGGGCAATTTCATGCGCCCCTTCAGGAACTACATCCATCCCCAGAATTTTAGCCGACCGAGTCACTATCTCTGCCAACTCCGATACCGTATAAAACTCAAGTCGTTGAACAATACCAAAACGATCCCGTAAGGGTGATGTTAATAACCCTGCACGCGTCGTCGCCCCCACCAAGGTAAAAGGCGGTAAATCCAATTTAATTGATCGAGCCGCGGGACCTTCACCAATCATAATATCAATCTGATAGTCTTCCATGGCAGGATAAAGCACTTCTTCTATGGCCGGACTTAAACGATGGATTTCATCAATAAATAAAACATCATGGGCTTCTAAGTTGGTTAACAATGCCGCCAAATCCCCTGCTTTATCGAGAACCGGCCCTGACGTTTGCCGAAGATTAACCGACATTTCCGTGGCAATTATATTAGCCAATGTCGTCTTACCTAAACCCGGTGGTCCAAAAATTAAAACATGGTCTAAGGCTTCATCGCGCCCTTTAGCGGCCGTAATAAAAATATCCATTTGCGTCCGCAATGCGGTCTGACCAATATAATCTTGTAACCGACGCGGCCGAATAGCTCTATCAACGCGCTCTTCATCACTATTACCCAGCGCACTAATCGGACGATCACTGTCGATAAACCCGGTCATCTAACGACTCCTTGTAAGGCATAGCGAATAATTTCTTCACAGGTCAAGGCCTCATCCTTTGAAACGGATTGAATCATTCGAGAAGCATCTTGGGGCTTATACCCTAAGGCAATCAACGCACTGGTCGCTTCTTGTTTAGGATTAGATGCGATCTGATGACTAGCCTCATCAGTCACTGATGACATCTTCACATCGCCTATCGCTGACAATCGGTCGCGCATTTCTATAATCAATCGCTCAGCGGTTTTCTTACCAATACCGGGTAAACGCACTAATGAAGGCACGTCATTATCTTGGATACATTGCTGAAATTGTTCAACACTTAAGCCCGATAAAATAGTTAGCGCCAATTTTGCACCCACACCATTCACCTTGACTAAGGTGCGAAAAAGCAATCGATCACGCTCAGTAGAAAAACCATACAAAATATGTGCATCCTCACGAATAGCCAGGTGCGTATAGAGTAAGATCTCTTCACCAACGGCCGGCAAGACATAAAACGTCGTCATGGGCGCTTCAATCTCGTAACCCACTCCGTTGACTTCAAGTGCTAAAAAGGGCGGCGCTTTTAAAACCAGTTTGCCCTTCAAAAAACCGATCATAATTATAATCCTGCTTGCTTGAGTTTTTGTGCCGTTTGATAATGATGACTATGACACATAGCAATCGCTAACGCATCACTCGCATCCACCTGAATATTGCCTCGTACTTGCAATAAAAACTTGACCATGTGCTGAACCTGACTTTTATCAGCATTCCCTTTTCCGACCACTGCTTGCTTGACTTCACGCGCGGCATATTCAAAAACCGGTATATCATGAACTTGAACGGCGCAAATAGCCGCCCCTCTAGCCTGGCCCAACTTTAACGCCGAATCGGCATTCTTATGCATGAACACCTGTTCTATAGCCATCTGATCCGGTGCAAACTGTGCAACAATCTCACTAACACCGTCAAAAATCTCTTTCAATCTATCCGGAAAATAAGTCGCCTTAATACGAATACCACCACTGGCAACATAGCGTTGTTTACCGGACTTCTCTTCAATAATGCCATATCCGGTAATCCGCGAGCCCGGATCAATACCAAGAATCAGCATAAATAATGCCTTTCTTTAATTAAGTTGCGCCATAACGTCTTCACTGATATCCGCATTAGAAAAAACATTCTGAACATCATCTAAATCTTCGAGTCGATCTATCAATCTTAACATTTGCTCAGCCGTTTTAACGTCAAGAACAGTCGCTGTAGTCGCTTGCCTAGTCACTTCTGAAGCCTCAGGTATTAACTCCGCCTCAGTCATCGCTTCCTTAACTACAAAATAATCCTCAGGTGTAGTCATAACATCCAGCGTGCCATCTTCATGACTAACCACATCATCAGCGCCTGCCTCTAATGCCGCTTCCATAACAGCGTCTTCATCAACCGCATTGCTGTAACTCAAAATGCCTACTTTATTGAATAAATAAGCGACTGATCCATCAGTCCCTAAATTACCGCCGGCTTTGGAAAAAGCATGTCGAACCTCCGCTACGGTTCGATTACGGTTATCGGTCAAACACTCCACCATCACCGCTGTACCGCCAGGCCCATAACCCTCGTAAAGCACCTCATCATAATTAACACCGTCCTGTGATCCCGATGCTTTCTTGATCGTTGTTTCAACCGTATCTCGCTTCATATTAGCGGTGAGCGCTTTATCTATCGCTGACCGAAGCGACGGGTTGTTGGCCGGATCGGGACCTTTTTTCGCAGCAACAAAAATCTCACGGATTAGTTTAGTAAACAACTTGCCTCTTTTTGCATCCTGAGCACCTTTCCTGTGCCTAATATTTGCCCATTTACTGTGTCCGGCCATAACTATCTCTATAATTTTTAGAATCAATTAAGTATATCATTTTCTTTTTCTACCTTAAGTACTCGTCCTCAGTGAATCAGCTCCATTAAAGGTGCTAGAGAATCCCCCTCAAAAAAGTAATCGGCACCTTCACGCACAGCTTGTCGATTAACCACACCGCCAAACCCTATAAAACTAGCCCCGGCTTGTTGACTTTCCAAATCAGTCTGCCCATCACCGACCATAACCATCTCTAGGCCATCGGGATTGATTGCTCGACAAACATCGGCTTTACCGCCACTACGCGCCAACGGCGAGTCCGCATCAAAACCGCGATAAGAACCATCGGGTGCAAAATAAAGTTCAACCGCATGCACATTTTCATCCGGCAATCCTAATTTTCTCGCCATCGGTAAAATAGCTTGTCGAATACCCCCACTGATAATGTGTACGGTTTTACCTTGCCCTAATAATTGTTCAAAGAGCGCCTCGACACCTGAAATTCGCTCAGCCATATAGCGCTCAGCAAGCCAATCAATTGCTGCAACATCCGGGCGAATCAATGCCAATCGTTGCCCATAAATCGACTCCAAAGCCACTTGACCATTCATCGCCGAATGGGTTAATGCCGCCATTTCCTGACCCATTCCACTCCGAACACCAAGCTCGTCAATACCTTCAAGCCGACTTAACGTACTGTCAAAATCAAAGCCAACAATCGCGTAAGCCGGCTTTAGACTCATAACTGGATTTGTGCAACGTTATGAACACTAGGCACATTATTCAATGCTGCCAACAACCCGTCGTCCAGCGTTTCAGAAATACCAATAACCGCCATCGCTGTTCGGCCTTCTTCTTGTGACCCTACTTGCATTCTGGAAATATTAATGCGCGCCTCACTTAATATTCCAGCCAAGGCAGCAATAACACCCGGCTGATCATCATGTGGCGTAATCAATAACGTTCCTTCCGGAACAACTTCCACTTCAAAATCATCAATACTCACTAAACGCGGATGACAATCACCTAATAAAGTCCCTGATAATTGGATTGATTCACCACCAAACCAACCGGTTAAGCGAATTAATGATAAATAATCATGGATGTCGTCTGAACGAGTTTCAGTCAATGAAATACCTTGACGTTTAGCCAAGTCAGTCACATTAACGCGATTCACCGGCATTGACAGCTGATGATCTAAAACGCCAACTAGCGCTTCTACTGAAATAGGGTGACTGGGCACCTCTGCGGCTTTACCAAAACAAGCAATTTCAATACGCTCAATCGGTTTAGTCGCCATATTGGCCAACATTTTTCCTAGAATGTTAGACAAATTCATAAAAGGCTGACATTTGCTCAACTCTTCTGCAGAAACACGTGGCAAGTTCAAAGCATTAACCGCTTCGCCGGTGGTAAAAAATGTCGCCGCTTGACGAGCAATTTCAATACTCACGGCATCTTGAGCCTCAAATGTTGACGCCCCCAAATGCGGTGTAAAAACAATATTCTCCAAGCTCAATAACGGTGAATCTTTCGGCGGCTCATTTTCATAAACATCCAGCGCTGCTCCAGCGGCTTGACCTTCTTTCAATGCCGTATAAAGCGCGGCTTCATCAATTAAACCCCCACGCGCACAGTTCACAATACGCACGTCACTTTTCATTTTGGCAAATTGCTCAGCGCCAATAATACCGCGCGTTTTCTCATTCATCGGGCAATGCAGCGTTAAATAGTCCGCTTCGGCAATCAAGGTCTCAAAATCAACCGGCTCAACACCTAACTCTTTAAAACGTTCAGGCGTAACAAAAGGGTCATATGCAATCACACGCATTCTCAAACCCAAACCACGTTGTGAAACAATACGCCCAATGGTACCAAAACCAAAAACCGCCAAGGTTTTATGAGCCAATTCTGTACCCATTAACTTAGAGCGTTCCCATTTACCTGCTCGAATTGACCGATCTGCTTCCGGTAAATGTCGACTCAATGACATCATATGTGCAACCGCTAACTCTGCTGTTGTGGTCGCATTAGCATCGGGAGTATTCATCACAATAACGCCTCGCTCAGTGGCTGCCTTAACATCGACATTATCCACGCCGATACCAGCCCGACCGATCAGTTTGAGTTTTTTGGCTGCATCCAAGACCTTTTCCGTCACTTTCGTGGCACTACGAATCAGCAAGGCATCATAATCCCCAATGATCTGGCAAAGTTGTTCTTCGTTAAGGCCTGTTTCAATATGGATCTGAATGTCAGGATTTTTATTGAGCAGGTTAATCCCTGCTTCTGATAATTTATCGGAGATAAGAATTTTGTTCATGCGTGGCTACAATTAGGTAATAAATAATGAGTAAAGCCGCACATTCTAACAGTTTTGCTATAATTACGGCATTGATTTTGGAAACTAAACACACAAAAAGACCCCTCTTTACTGAAAACTAAAGGCGCTATAATTGAAAAAAAAAGAATTCATCATTGGTTTGTTTCTTCTCACGCTGATTGCTACCGCCATCTGGTCTTGGCTACAAACCGGAAAACCCCAAGCACCGCAAACCACCTTTGCCACCATTACCGGAGAGAAACTGCCGCTCAATACCTTATCCGGAAAAGCCGTCATTGTGACCTTCTGGGCTACCACCTGCCCCGGTTGCATGAAAGAAATACCCCATCTGATTGAGCTTTATCAGCACTACCATAACCAAGGTCTTGAAATCATTGCTGTCGCCATGTCCTATGACCGCCCTGACCAAGTCATTGCCATGGCAAAAAACAAAAAAATACCTTATAAAATAGCTTTAGATACCCAAGGTCTAAACGCCAAAGCCTTTGGCGATATTCGTCTGACTCCCACGACGTTTCTAATTTCCCCGACCCAAACTATCGAGCTACATAAACTGGGAAACTTTGATACCCCAGCACTTAAAAAACGCATTGACACATTACTTAAAGGATAACCATGCTCTGGCTTAAAGCGCTTCACCTCATATTTATGGTTACTTGGTTTGCAGGTTTATTTTATTTACCCCGACTCTACGTTTACCATGCCATGACCGAAGATCAAACCAGTATCGATCGCTTTAAGATCATGGAACGAAAATTATTATTTGGTATTATGACCCCGGGCATGATTTTAACACTCGGTTTTGGCCTCTGGATGCTCAAAGACTATGCGTGGGCCCTCTATGCCACCAGCGGCTGGCTCCATGTCAAACTCACCTTAATTCTGGGCTTGGTTATTTTCCACGGCTGTTGTATTAAATGGTGGCTTAATTTCAAAAACGACCAAAATCCCCACCGCCATCAATACTTTCGTTGGATGAACGAGGTTCCCGTACTCTTCCTTTTTGCCATTACTATCCTAGCGGTTGTTAAACCTTTTTAACCCCTAAGTTCTCGCATCACCCATCCATTATCATGCTTAAAGGCACTCACACCGCTCTTGGAGGCAATAAAAAACAACCGGCACTTGACCCAACACGGAGCCCGCGCAAGCAAGACAATCCTATTGTTTTGTAGTTGATAATCATTCTCATTTAGATTACTATACAGGCGTTATTAACTTTAATGCTTAGCTCATGTTCTCAAAATATCGCCTCCTTCCTAGCTTGTGCTTGTTAGCACTGTCTGTTTTCTCAACCCACGCGCAGGCCTTAACTGTTGATGAGTTGGCGGCACAATTTGAAAGCTATAAAAAACAACAAGCCCTTGAGTTTGAAAAAATTCGCTCTGAAAACAAAGCGTTAGTCGCGCAGAATAAAACCTTAAAAAAAGCACTCAAAAACACCCAAGCGGCGGTTGAAAATAATGCAGTCGCTTTTGAAACGGTTGCGGACGCCTTTGCCGAGAGTGGCGGCGGTTCGAATTGGACCAATGACACCAGTATCGGGGGCTATGGCGAACTGCACTACACCAACTTAAATACTGACGGCAGTAGCCATGAAGAAAGCGTTGATTTTCATCGCTATGTACTCTTCTTTAACCATGAGTTTAATGATAAATTACGTTTATTCACGGAACTTGAGCTCGAGCACTCACTTGCCGGCGAGGGTAAAAATGGCGAGATTGAACTTGAGCAAGCCTGGATGCAATACGATATAACCCCTAATGCGGCAGTCCGCGCAGGGATCTTATTGATGCCCGTGGGTATTTTGAATGAAATCCACGAACCAGATACTTTTTATGGGGTCGACCGCAACTTAGTGGAAACAAAGATTATTCCAGCGACTTGGTGGGAAGCGGGATTAGCCGGCCAATATCAATTTGATAATGGCCTTCAAGTGGACGCGATGATTTCCAGTGGTTTAGAACTAGGGAACAGCTATGAGATTCGAGGCGGTCGTCAAAAAGTTTCCCAACAAGAAGCCAATGACCCTCTATTTGCCTTGCGGTTAAAATATACCGGAATTACCGGCCTTAGATTATCAGGAACCCTTATGCACCAAACCGATATGGCGCAAAGTTCAGTCAATAACGCTGTTGACGTAGGTAGCGGCACCTTAGTTGAAACCCATGCTATTTATAATAGACATATCGGTCCCGGTACTTTTACCACCAAGGCGCTCTTCAGCCAGTGGTTTATCGATATTAATGATGCCTCAAAACAAGGCGCTGATAATCAAACCGGTTATTTCCTAGAACCGAGTTACCGGATGCCTACACCGTACGGGGATGTCGGTATTTATGGCCGGTATTCTTATCTTGACTACTACAAAAATGGCGCTTCCGAATACGACGTTTGGGAAGGCGGCCTAAACTGGTGGATCGATAAAAACGTAGTTGTAAAAGCCGACTGGCAATACCAAAACAAACGCAATGGCCTAGGCGACAAAAGGGGCTTTAACTTAGGCCTTGGCTACCAATTTTACTAACACGATCCGTTGTCATTAATCACAAACAACCTCAGAACATTATGCTAAAAAAAATCTCATTACTCGGTTTGGTCGCGTTTATTCTGACAGGCTGCGCGACGCAGGCGCCTAAAACCCCGGTACACACAACCATAAGTCCTGATCAGCACTGGGTGACCAGTTCTACGCACACCTACCATCAGGGCCTTGGTTATTTTGATGCTTACTTAATTGCCAACGTTAGCCGGCCTGACAGCCCGCAATACCAACTGAAAATATTAGAATATCAAAGTTACTGGCGTTTTCTTGATAGCGCCTTTGACGCTCAAGGTAAGCGCCTGCGCTTTACCCGCAAAGACAATAATCGCGGCGAACAATTAATGTTCACTCTCAACCGTTCAATACTGGAACAATCCCATCAAGGACTGAAGATTAATACCTTTGGAAAACGGGGTAAGAAATTATTTATGCTTCCCGGCGCCCACGTGGTCGATTTCTTAAAGACCCTTGATCAACTCAACAAAAACCGCTCCGGACTCAAATAAACCCCGGATGATACCCTTTGTGATATCAACAACCGTTACGGATCAGGCATGAAAAGTCTTAAACTATTTTTAGTCGCCGCCTTACTCTGGACACCGCTACTGTACGCCGAACAGTACCTGTCCGAAGCCTCTTTTGTGGCCAGCGCTTTTAAGACCCCACCCAAGCCTAAGTCGTTTTGGCTGACGCCGACCATAAAACCCATTGTCCAACAACTCTTACAACACCCTCCGGCCTTTCTTCGAACCCGTTATTGGCAAGAACAACAACGGACGGTCTGGATATTAGAAGAAATAGGGAAAAACGAGCCGATAACCGTGGGGGTGATTATCGACAATCACCACATTGTCCAACTGCAAGTCTTAGCCTTTCGAGAAAGCCGCGGCTGGGAAGTTAAGCACAGTTTCTTTACTGACCAATTTATCGCCTCAACACTGTCTACTGAACAATCACTCAGCCAATCGATTGACGGTATTTCCGGCGCCACCCTGTCGGTTAATGCTTTAACTAAAATCGCCCAACTCGCACTTTTTTTTGATCAATCAATTAGCCCATGAAAAACGCCCGAAAATCGCCGTGGCGACTGCTCTATAAACTCCATCGCTATCTGGGTCTTGCCATCAGTGTGATTTTAATTCTGCTGGCCATTACTGGCATTGCCTTAAATCATACTGATGACTGGCAACTTAATAGCCGTTATATTAAATCGCCTACCGTGCTAAATTGGTATGGCCTTAATCGACCCAGTGCTATTCGTAGCTTTAAAGCAGGACCGCATTGGATCAGCCAACTGGATCAACAGAGCTACTTTGACACTCAGGCTTTAATCACTAACAGCCCATTACTGGTTGGCGCTATCCGTACCGAAGCCTTCTTCGTTTTAGCTTTTGAAAAACAATTATTACTGCTTTCTGACAACGGCACCGTCATTGAAAAAATACCGTTAGAACAAGCGATTCATTCAATCGGCGTCACCGAACCAGACTCGGTTTTTATTCGTCTAGACAGCCAGATAAAAGTCAGCCATGACGGACTACTCTCATGGCAAAGCGCCCCAGATTCCGGTATTCAATGGAGTCAAGAAACCGCACTGCCTGAACCGTTAAGCGACCAAATCCAACAAACGCACCGACAACATATTATCCCCTATGAACGCTTCTTACTTGATTTGCATAGCGGCCGTCTCTTTGGTGAGGTCGGTGTTTTTATCGTTGACCTGAGTGGTATCCTACTCATATTATTAACCGTTTCCGGGTGCTGGATCTGGATCAGACACCGAATAAAATCACGATTCCACAATAAAAGGCTATATTAAATGAGCAATTGCCCACCGGTTGTCTTAAGCTTTTCAGGCCATGACCCTTCTGGGGGTGCAGGCATTCAGGCCGACATTGAAACCCTCGCAAGCCACCAGTGTCATAGCACCAGCATCATCACCGCACTCACCGAACAAGACACCACCAATGTCTACCGTATTTTCCCGCAACAACCCGCCACCATCATTCAACAAGCCAATCGTATTTTTAACGATATGCCGGTCAAGGCGATTAAAATAGGCCTGATTGGCCATGCCGACATCGCTTATAGCATCGCTAAAATTATTACCGAGCACCCTGAAATACCCGTGGTACTCGACCCTATCTTAGCCGCTGGCGGCGGCACACCCGTCGCAAACCAAGCCTTGATTAAAGCGATCATTGAAGCCTTATTACCACTCACTACCGTACTCACACCGAACAGCGAAGAAGCACGCCAATTAACATCGCACCGCGACCTTGATAACTGCGGCATACAATTACTGCAATCAGGCTGCCAATATGTGCTGATCACTGGAACCCATGAGCAAACCCAAAATGTAACCCATAAACTGTACCACCAAGACCGCTGCATTGAGACCCTGTCGTGGGACCGACTGCCCCATGACTATCACGGCTCGGGTTGTACACTGGCAACCAGTATTGCCGCTTTATTAGCCTATCAACTCACGCCGGTCACCGCGATTATTGAAGCACAGCAATACTGTTGGGACACGCTCGACAATGGCTATAAAATTGGCCAAGGTCAACACCTCCCACACCGCCTGTTCTGGATGCAAACAGGCCTATGAAGTTTCCAACCAGCGGCGTTTACGCGATTACCCAAACGGACGGAAAAGCAGACCATGCTATCGTCAAGGCCACCCTAGCGGCTCTTAAAGGCGGCGCTGCTGTTATTCAATACCGTCATAAAAACCCACGAGATACCTCCATTACGCTGGCCCAAGAAATTCACCGTCATTGTCAATATTTTAACGTCCCATTATTGATCAATGACAACATCGAATTAGCACACGCAATCGGTGCTGAGGGCGTTCATCTGGGTCAAAACGATGCCAGTATCGAAATAGCCCAAACCCGACTGGGCTCTGAGGCCATTATCGGTGTCTCCTGTTATGACTCTTTAGACTTAGCACTCAAGGCGCAAAAGCAACAAGTCAGTTATGTGGCCTTTGGCCGTTTCTTTTCCTCTGAGTCCAAACCTAAAGCACCGCCCGCACAACTCTCTACACTCACCCAAGCCGCACAGCGAATTACCCTGCCGATTGTAGCAATAGGCGGTATTTTACCCAGCAACGGCCCCCTGTTACTGAATGCCGGCGCTGATGTACTCGCTGTTATTGGTGGCATCTTTGATCATGACCCGTTTACCGCGACGCAACAGTATTGCCGGCTTTTTAATACCGCGTCTGAAACCTGATGACAACGATGAAAACCATCGGACTGCTCTTAGCCTTACTGATCATCGGCTGCACGCCCCCGCTCAATCTCGAACCACAGCTGAACGGTCAACAATTAGCCTTTGACCGAACAAAAGGCAATTGTCTGGCTTGCCACCGAATCGCTAACGGTGAATCTCCCGGCAACATCGGTCCCCCATTAACGGATCTGAGTACCCGTTTTACCCACCAGCAGGCTCTGGTCACGTTTATTGAGGACCCGACCCGCTTTAATCCCGAGACCAGCATGCCGCCTTTCGGAAAAAATAATATTCTTAGCCACCAAGAAATCCAAATGATCGCTAATTTTCTATGGACACTGCCGGCAACTCAAACCATAATCCCATAGTATAACAATCAGATCTTTAATCGCCTTGATTATGAATACTTAATGATGCAAACACGTCGCCAATTTATCAAAAAAACACTCACTATTGGCGGGGCTTTTTGGGCCTCTTCATGGCTGGTTGTCAAACCACTTTGGGCACAAACTGAGACACTGTGGCCCACCGGTCTATTTGCACATTCAAAATACCAAGCAGCCCTTAAAGACATTACCGGTGGACAAGCCCTGATTGCTTCCAAAGATATTACCCTGACCATTCCACGGATTGCCGAAAATGGCGCACTCATTCCTTTTAGCCTTTCTTCAACGCTTGAAAAAGCTGAACGTGTTTTTGTTCTGGTTAAAAAGAATCCGGTTCCGCTAGTGGCTCGTTTTACCCTGTCGCCGCAAGTCAACACGCAACTCTCAGCACGCTTAAAAATGGCCAAAACCAGTCAAGTCGTTAGCATTGTCTTGGCCAACGGTCAGTATTACTACACCGACAAGACCGTTAAAGTAACCCTTGGCGGCTGTGGAGGCTAATATGTCCAGTATTAAAATTCGCACCAAACGTCAACAAGGAACCACCCAAATAAGAACCTTAATTGCGCACCCAATGGAAACCGGTTTGAATACCGATAATCAAAACCAGAAAACGATTGCAGCCCACTTTATTCAGACCTTAACGGTACGCCATAATGATAAAATTATTCTAACCACTGATATGGGTAGCGGAATCTCTCGGAACCCATACTTTTCATTTGAAATGAAAGGCGGTGAACCGGGCGATAAAGTCACCATTCAATGGTCTGACAATCAAGGTAACCGTGATTCCCAAGATGCCTTAATCTCATGACCAAACTGCTGTTCTGGCTGCTGGTTCTGGGCCTACTCCCGATCGCGCCAAGCACCGCTACACCACTGAATGACCAACGCACGCTCCAACAGCATTTCTTGACTCAGTTCCCCACCCTTTCACGTCAGGATTTTGCTAACGGTGTCTACGCTCTTGACCCCGATGCCAAACAATCCTGGCTCGCCATTGAACAATTTCCCCCTTATGAAATAGCCATTGACCGGGGTAAAAAAAACTTCTTCACCCCGTTTAAAAACGGTCAACGCTATCAGGACTGTTTTGTTGATTATCAACAGGGTATCGGTCAACACTACCCGTACTGGGATCTTAAAACCAAAACGGTGGTCACCTTAAGTCAGGCTATTAACCGCTGCCGGCAACTCAACCTAGAAGCCCCACTCAAACCTACCGCCGGTGACTTAATTGCCTTAACTGCTTATTTAGCTTTTCTCTCAAGAGATCAGTCCATCGCCATTACCATACCGCCTGTACCTGCCGCTCAAGCCGCATATCAACAAGGCAAAAACTATTACCACCAACGACGCGGGCAGCTAAACTTTTCCTGCGCCAGTTGTCACATCCAAAATGCCGGTAAGCGCCTACGTACTGAAACATTAAGCCCATTGCTGGGCCAAACGAGTAATTGGCCGACATACCGCCTTAAATGGGGCCGTGTTGGCACGTTACATCAACGCATTATCGGCTGTCATAAACAAATCAGAGCAACCCCCCCAGCCCTTCAAAGCGAGGTTCTTCGAAACCTTGAATATTATATGAGTTATCTCAGTAACGGCCTTCCCCTTAATGGACCCAGTGTACGAAAATGATTAAACACCAAGCAAACTGCTCAGATCTTAATGAACCTGACTTAATAACTGTCACCACAGCACTGCAGAAAATCCTCAGCCAAATTAAACCCCTGGACCAACACCAGCGAATCAATCTTGAGCAAGCCCGCGGTCGCACCTTATCCCATCCGATCATGGCCCCATTTAATGTCCCGCCCCATCGAAATTCAGCCGTTGATGGCTATGCCATCAGCGGCACTGATTTACCCGAACCGGGTCATCTGGTCGAACTATCCATCGCCGGCTGTGCTTATGCGGGTCAGCCTTTTACCGACGGCCTTGCGCCCGGAGAATGTATTAAAATTATGACCGGCGCCCCGGTCCCTGAAGCACTGACTATTGTGATCATGCAAGAACAAGTCGATCATTTTGATAATCATATTCGCATTGATCACAATCACCGACTCCATCAAAATATCAGACAAGCCGGTGAAGATATCGCCCAAGGCTCTACGGTATTATGCGCGGGCAAACTATTAACGCCGGCAGACATCGGACTTCTGGCTTCTTTAGGATTAACCGAAATTAATGTCAACCGAAAACTCCGTATTGCCATTGCCGCAACCGGTGATGAACTGCACAGCCTAGGCAGTGAATTACCCCATGGCGGTATTTATGACAGTAATACGCATACCCTCCAAGCCAGTTTAGATCGTCCTGATATCACCGTGGTCAACTTAGGGATTTTGGATGATAACCCTGCATCACTGCAACACTGCTTTGAAGAAAGCGCCCAGCATTACGATCTGATTATTTCAACCGGGGGCGTTTCGGTCGGCGATGCCGACCATACCCGAGAAGCTTTACGGGCGTTAGGCACGGTTGAATTTTGGAAAGTTGCGATCAAACCCGGGCGCCCTTTAGCCTTTGGTTGTGTCAATAAAACCCCTTTTTTTGGCTTGCCCGGCAATCCCGTTGCAGTCTTAGTGACCTTCTACCAATTTGTTTTGCCTGCCATCGATCAATTGCTCGGCATTACCGACCGCCCGGTTTGTCCGACCTTCACCGCTATCAGTACCGAAGCCATACGCAAACGCCCTGGACGGACAGAAATTCAACGCGGCATTATAGCTCAAGACTCTAATGGCCACTGGCAAGTCAAAACCACTGGCCAACAAGGGTCCGGTATTTTACGTTCAATGAGCCTAGCCAATGCGTTTATTATCCTTGCGCATAACCAAGGCCCTGTGAAGGCGGGTGAACCGGTGACCGTACAACCCTTTTCAGGCCTGTTATGAAATTATTGTTTAATGCCTATTCCTTTATCGAGTAAGTACAAACTCAGACTAATTAAGGCAACAATAAAACCAATAATCATCGTTAAAGCCAACGTAACATCGACATCAGTCACACCGATTAAGCCATAACGAAAACCATTTACAATATATAAAATCGGATTGGCCATAGAAATATGCTGCCAAAGCTCAGGCAACATATCGACCGAATAAAAGACCCCGCCCAGATAAGTCAGGGGTGTCAAAATAAAATTAGGGATGATCGAAATATCATCAAAACTATCTGCAAAAACGGCATTAATAAAACCGGCTAAAGCGAATAATACGGCGGTCAAAAAGAAAATCAAACAAGACAAGCCCCAGTGACTCACTGAGATTGAAGTAAACAATAATGAAATCCCAATCACCACCGATCCCACCAACAGTCCTCGACAAACCCCACCGCCCACATACCCGGCTAAAATAACCCAATTAGGTACGGGCGACACCAACAGTTCTTCAATATGACGCTGAAATTTAGTGGAATAAAAAGAGGAAACTACATTCGCATAAGAGTGACTGATCACCGACATCAGAATAATACCCGGAACAATGTAGTCCATATAACTGGCCCCAGAAATATGACCTATGCGCTGCCCCATCAGGGTACCAAAAATTAAAAAATACAAGGCGGTGGTGATCGCCGGGGGGAGCATAGTCTGGGGCCAAATACGCATGAAACGACGCACTTCTTTGGACATAATGGTCAATAAAGCAATGCGGTAATTCATTGACCTTAGCCTCCCACCAAATCCAGAAATAAACTTTCTAATCGATTCGATTTGTTTTTCATACTCGTCACCGAAATTCCCTGTCGGGTTAACTCAGAAAATAACTGATTAAAACCTTTTTCACCCGGGATACCCACTTGTAAAGTCTGGCTGTCAAGTTGCACAACATCATAGCCCTCAACGACCGGCGGCTTAGCAAGCCTATCGGCTAAATCCAAAATAAAATGATTGACCTTTATTTGCGCTAATAAATCGGACATTTTGGAATGTTTAATAATCATACCCTTATCAATAATGGCAATATTCCGGCACAAACTTTCAGCTTCTTCCAAATAATGCGTGGTCAGAATAATAGTGGTTCCACTGGCATTAACCTCACGCATTAATTGCCACATAGAGCGGCGTATTTCAATATCAACACCGGCCGTAGGCTCATCTAAAATCAACAATCTCGGGTTATGCACCAAGGCGCGAGCGATCATCACCCGACGTTTCATCCCGCCTGATAATCGTCTGGACACGGTATGCCGTTGATCCCATAAATGCATTTGCTTCAAACACTTTTCAGCGCGCACCAGGGCTTCTTGATAAGCAATGCCATAATAACCGGCCTGATTTAAAATAATATTTTGCACGGTTTCAAACTGATTAAAGTTAATCTCTTGCGGCACCATCCCGATGCATTGTTTAACTTGTTCAGTTTGGCGCACTAAATCATAACCAAAAACACGCACCGAGCCACCGGACAAATTAACTAACGAACAAATAATACCAATCGCCGTCGACTTACCCGCCCCATTAGGACCTAATAAGGCAAAAAAATCACCGTCTTCAACGTCTAAATCAATACCGTGCAAGGCGGTAAAACCATTACCATAAGTCTTGCTTAAATTGCGAATAGCTAACGCTTTCATAAAAAATCCGGTTGCACAGGAAAAAAATTGATGCTGTCAACGGATAACCCGTTAAACTCGCTCTTCATGGGCTTGCTAAAAACCTCAAAAAAAACCACTCATCGAAAGATGCGACTTGACAACATTATTTAATTAACTTGATAATTTTAGCAGAATCTTATAAAAATCGTTTCAGTAATCAATAGGACTTAAAACTGTGCCTCACAAAACCCCTGAATTTGTTGCCGCTGTTGACTTAGGTTCCAATAGCTTTCATATGTTGGTTTGTAGCCTTACTGACGATAAATTACAAACTGTCGATCGCCTTAAAGAAATGGTGCGACTTGCCTCAGGCTTAGATAAACATAAATATCTGGATGATCTCACCCAGCAACGAGCGCTCCAATGTCTCGAACGTTTTGGCCAACGCATTAGCCAATTCCCCTCGGGCAGTGTTCAAATTGTGGGTACCAACACCCTAAGAACGGCTAGCAATGCGCAACAATTTATTACCAAAGCCGAACAAGCGCTCGGCCACCCCATCCACGTTATTTCAGGCACAGAAGAAGCGCGGTTAATTTACCAAGGGGTTGCCCACAGCCTAGAAACCAATGCCAAAAGACGCTTTGTCATGGATATAGGCGGCGGTAGTACCGAATATATTATTGGTACCGGGAAAAAATCCCAGCGTAAAGAAAGCGTGCCTATTGGTTGCGTTTCGATGACCCAGAAGTTTTTTAAAAACGGCAAAGTAACCCAAAAATCATTCCAACAAGCCATTTTACATGCCGAACAATTACTCGAACCGTATCAACGTGACTTTCATTTTAGCCATTGGGATGAAGCCATTGGCGCCTCTGGAACGCTTCGTTCTATCAATCAAATATTGATGGAAAATGGCTGGAGTAAAAATGGTATCACCTTAGACGGTCTGCAAAAACTGGCCCGCTATCTCATCAAAAAGAAACACCTTGAGGACATTAAGCTTGACGGGCTAGACCCCGAACGATTAGACATTCTTCCCGGTGGACTGGCCATCATTTACGCCACCTTTATGAGTCTGGGTTTACAACAAATGACGGTGTCTGAGGGGGCCTTACGCGAAGGCTTAATTGTTGATTTAGTCGGTAGAATCCATAATCATGATATCCGTTCTGATACCATCAAGATACTGGCTAAGCGTTACCATACCGAGAAAAAACACGCTCACCAGATCAAAGAAACGCTCCAATCACTGGTGTCACAACTCACGCTCCCGCCAACCATTGAGCCCGGCATTGCTTTGCAGTGGCTAAACTGGGCCGCTGACTTACATGAAATCGGCCACGATATTGCCCATAACCAATACCATAAACACAGTGCTTATATTATTGAGAATGCCGACTTACCCGGCTTTTCACGCCAAGACCAACTGCTACTCGGTGCTTTAGTCATCAGCCATCGCCGCAAACTTTCATTCAAGACCTTTAGCAACTTACCCTACCCCTGGGATAAAAATATGATTTATTTGGTCATTGCCTTACGCCTTGCTGTGGTCTTACACCGTAACCGTAACGAAGCGGACCTACCGCCCTTTAAATGTACCTTAAACGAACAAACCCTGATACTCCAATTTCCAACCGACTGGTTAGCGCAATACCCGTTAACCTTGGCAGATTTAAACGATGAAGCCAAACATCTCACCAACATTGGCTTTCAACTCACGTTGGAATAACCGTTAACCATGCTCACTGTGATCCGGTTGTTCTTTTTTGTGCTCGTCACACCGCTACTGGTTATCTTTTTACTTGCCTTTTACGTCACGGACAAGCACCCCAGTGTTGAAAGCCAGTGGCTATTAAGTACCAAAGATATTAAGCGTGCTCGGATGATTCTTAACGGCCAGTCGGCCCCTGACCCCACAGCCGCGCTCAACACCCTTCGTCTTGAAGAAAAAGACCTCAATATTGCTGCCAATCATTTGCTTAACCAATATTTTGACAGCACGGCCCAAGTCCACATCAAAGACAATCATTTTCGCTTTGACAGCAGTATTAAACTCCCTATTAACCACATTAATCCGTACTTAAACATTGGCTTTACCTTACGCCAAGAAAACCAACATCCACGTATTTCGCAGTTAACGCTCGGCCCCTTAACCCTGCCCGACGCCTATGCCAACTTGTTGATTGAGCTCTTGATTAACCGCAGTGACCTTGACCAATATTATTTGTTAGCCACCCATCAGGTTCAAAACATCACCATTACCCGTACCGCGTTGACCCTCACGTATCGCTGGACACCTAAGACTTATGCCGCCGCCCAACAATTACTAACCCATAACGCCAACCTGGAAGCCTTACGTTTTTACCAACAACAGTTAATAAAGACTGTGGCACAACATGACCCCCACTGGCGTCTGTCTTTAGCGACCCTGTTACAAGCACTCTTTGAAGCCTCGTCACAACGGGGACCGCCTCTTGATCCTGTCAAAGAAAATCAGGCCATTATTTTAGTGACCGGGCTGTATACCTTACAGCAAGATATTAGCGTTTTGTTCCCTAACAACACCGCCCCAAAATCGGTGAAGTTTATCCCTGTTTTTATGTATCAACGGATCGATATAGCCCAACATTTTATCTCCTCAGCGCTATTATTAAGCGTTAATAATGCGGCTTTTTCAGAACGTTTGGGACTCAAAAAAGAACTCTACGATGGCCGTAAAGGCCAAGGGTTTAGCTTTATTGATTTGGCCGCTAACCGGGCCGGCATTCGTCTGGCACAAACCGCAACCGATCAAGACAAGGCATTAGTACTACAAAAAAAGATGGCGGCTATTTCCAGTTACAAAGCCTTTATGCCCGATGTCAGAACCTTACCTGAAAACCTGAGCAGCACAGCCTTTAAACAACGCTTTCAATCTACTGACAGTGCTCCCTTCCGTCAGCAAGTTCTCTCTATTGACCAAAAAATAGCGGCTTGCTCACTTTACGCGCCATTAAAACGCCCATAAAAAAAGGGCGCTTAATGCGCCCTTTTCTTAATATTGGCAACTCACCCTAACCATCTAGGGCCCGTTTCATTCGCCTTACTTTGTCACAATACGGGTATTGGGCGTAGTCGGCAAACGGTGTGGATTGCGGTGTTCAGGAAACTCACCGGTCAACGCATTTAAGAAAGCAACAATATCAGCGGTTTCTTCTTTCGATAAGTTTTTATTCAACTGTAATTTTGCCATAACTTTAACAGCACCCTCTAACGTTCCCACTGCACCGTTGTGAAAATAAGGGGCTGTCAAGGCGATATTACGTAAGGTAGGGACTTTCCAAAGACTGTTATCTTCAGACTTTTTAGTCACTTCAGCGCGGCCTTTATCTTTATCGAAATGGTAACGGGCTCTGAGCGCATTGTTTTTAAAGGTTGGAAATTTCATAAAAACCCCGGTGGTACTAAACAACGGCGCGGCATGACAACTGGTACAGCCGGTGTCTGCAAAGGTATTCATCCCTCTGATTTGCTGCTCGGTCATTGCGGTTTTATCGCCTTTCACATACTTGTCATAAGCACTGTTCGGGGTAATCAAGGTTCTTTCAAAGGCGGCAATGGCTTTAGTGGCATTGTCTTTTGAGATCGAATCAGCACCAAAAGCGGCTTCAAAGGCGCTTTGATAACCGGGAATGGTTTTTAATCGTGTCACCACTTGCTTCCAGCTTTTCATACCCATTTCAATCGAGTTAGTCACAGGACCTGCGGCTTGGTCTTCTAAACTAGCGGCGCGGCCATCCCAAAACTGTACGTCATTAAAAGCAGCATTCCACACCGTAGGCGCACTACGCCCGCCAGTTTGACCGTGAACACCCATAGAGAATTTACGGTTATCTTCACCGCCTAACAAGGTACTGTGACACGACGAACAGGAGACTGTTCCGGTAGAAGAGAGTCTAGGGTCATGGAAAAGCATTTTACCGAGCTCTATTTTAGCCTCGGTCGTCGGGTTATTCGCCGGGGCAGGTGCGGTTTCCGGCAAGGCCGTCCAACTGGCTGCTGACGCTACACCGGTAACACTCACAAGGGCTAGAACGGCCAGCCAAGGTTTTACTGTAAACATAATTGATCTCCTTAAATTTTTTTATTTTTCACGCGCCTAAAGCGTAAAACCCTTATTTTTTATTGGTTTTAGGGCCTTAACCCTTAGTTTCTCATTTTTACCGTTGCTAATAAAGGGCTTTATCCCGCTTTTTAAGGGTCCTGAACACGCCTAACACGCAAAAAGCCTTTTAAAAAAGCAAATGCATTGCACGGTGCATTCCAAAATGCATTTTCTTGTACTCAGCGCCATTCTAAGCGAGCATCCACTGCCCCTTTTTTAAGTCACCTAACCCTTATCTACAGTGCCTATTAAGGGCCTCACCCCGCCAAAACTCGTATTTGGCACAGTATCTGCAACGCTATTAACAAAACCAAACAAATACCTTAAACCAATACAGGAAATACTGATGACTATTAAACAAAACCAAAAAGGCTTTACCTTAATCGAATTAATGATCGTGGTCGCTATTATCGGCATTTTAGCCGCCATTGCGATTCCGGCTTACAGCACCTACACCAAAAAAGCGAAATTTACCGAAGTGATCAATGCAGCCAGTGGATTAAAATTAGAAGTTGATCTTTGTTACGCTAAAGACAACGATATAACCCTTTGTGATTGGGCAGCAGGCGATGCCCTCGCATTGGGTGCTTCTGTCGGGCAGTATGTTGCTAGTGCACGCGTTGATGACGGCGTAATTCTGATAACCAGCACAGGTATTGACGGTGCAGCAACCTATACGTTAACGCCTGATGCTACAGGTACTGCTGGTGCACTTGGATGGGACGAGGGAGCCTGTAGCGTTACAACCCTATGCTAATCGCTTAAGTAAAGAACAAACCCCCAATGCTTAGCCCCCTTTTCGGGGGCGTTTTTTTACGTCAGCGTTTTAAGTAACGCTTTTAACACAAACTCGACACTGCGCGCTCGAACCTCTTCTCGATCCCCTTTAAAACGGCGTTTGTCGATTTTAACTGCTTGGCCTTTTTGGCCAATACCGAAAAAAACCGTACCGACCGGCTTTTGAGCCGTGCCGCCCTCTGGCCCTGCAATGCCGGTAATCGCAATGGCGAGTTCTGCTTGACTGTGGTCGTGCACACCCTCCACCATCGCGCGGGCGGTTTCAAAGCTCACCGCGCCGTATTGGTCGAGTAAAGTAAAACTGACCCCGAGCATATCGACTTTCGCCTGATTACTGTAGCTGATAAAGCCCCGGTCAAACCACGCAGAGCTTCCCGGAATGTCGGTTAAGGCCTGACACAGCGCACCGCCGGTACAAGACTCTGCAACCGCTAGCGTTATTTTTTTCTCGGTCAGTAAAAGCGCCACTTCGCCGGCCAACGCCAGTACTGTTTTATCGGCCATAGCGGACCCACTGATAATTTATCACCTGTAAAAACTCCGATTCAGTAAAATAGAGCCATGAGTATAAAAGAAAAGCCCGCCAAACAACATACCCCGATGATGGTCCAGTACCACCGCATTAAAGGCCAGCACCCGGACACCTTATTGTTTTACCGCATGGGGGATTTTTACGAATTATTTTTTGACGATGCGCAAAAAGCCGCCCGCCTGCTCGATATTACCCTCACCAGCCGCGGCAGTTCAGCCGGTAGCCCGATCCCGATGGCCGGCATCCCCTACCATGCCGCCGACAATTATCTGGCTAAACTGCTCAGAGCCGGCGAATCGGTCGCGATTTGTGAGCAAATTGGCGACCCGGCCACCAGTAAAGGCCCGGTTGAACGCGAAGTGGTACGCATTATCACCCCCGGCACCTTAACCGATGAATCACTCCTCGATGCGAACTGCGACAATCTCTTAGTCGCAGTCAATCAACACCCCCCGCGCACCACTCTGGCCAGTTTAGAGGTCAGTACCGGCCGTTTAACGGTGGAAGAAATCGAATCAGATGCCCTGACCAGTACCCTTGAACGACTGCAACCGGCGGAATGTTTGCTGAGCGAAGACCTTACCCCCCCCAAACTCCTCAACCCACGCACCGGTATCACCACACGACCGCCGTGGCATTTTGACCCCGCCAGTGCCCGCCAACTAATCTTAAGCCAATTTAACCTTCACGATTTAAACGGCTTTGGCTTAGAAAACAAGCTCGAGGCCATCGGTGCGGTGGGCTGTTTATTGCAATACCTTAAAGACACCCAAAAACAAGCTCTGCCGCATATTCAAGGGATCCGCATGGAAAGCAGTGACGCCACCATCACGCTCGATGCGGCCAGCCGAAAAAACCTCGAACTCGACCAACACCCGAGCGGCGATTTACGCTTCACCCTGTTTGGGGTACTCAATAATACCCAAACGGCGATGGGCGGCCGACACCTTCGGCGCTGGATTAACACGCCACTGCGCTGTCAAGAAACCTTAAGCCAACGCTATCAAGCGATTAACGCACTACTGGCTGACGACTACTTTTTAACGCTACAACAACCGTTAAAAACGGTCGGTGATATTGAACGTATCAGCACCCGCATTGCCCTTAAATCCGCACGGCCCCGGGATTTAATTACCCTGCGCCAGACTCTCGCCGCCCTGCCTGAAATCCAACACCTACTAGCCCCCCTTCAGGACCAGCACACCCTCAAGGCATTGGCTCTGGCCATCGGTACCCAGCCGGACATATTAACCCTGCTCCAACGGGCACTGGTCGATAATCCACCGGTGCTGATTCGGGACGGCGGGGTGATTGCTGACAACTACCACGCCGATCTTGATGAACTCCGCGGCTTAAGCCAAAATGCCGACCAATTCTTACTGGACCTTGAAACCCAGGAAAAACAAATCAGCGGTATTGCCACCCTCCGGGTGAATTACAATCGGGTGCACGGTTTTTATATTGAAATACCGCGTTCACAATCCGAACAGGTCCCGGTTCATTACACCCGGAAACAAACGCTAAAAAACACCGAGCGTTTTATTACCGAAGAACTCAAAGCCTTTGAAGACAAAATCCTCAGTGCCCGGGAAAAATCACTCGCTTTTGAGAAAAAACTGTACGACGATTTACTCAATCAACTCGGTGAATCAGTCCCAACTCTACAGCACTTAAGCCAAGGCCTTTCTGAACTGGATATTTTAGTTAATTTTGCTGAACGCAGCAGCACCTTAAATCTTGCCTGTCCGACCCTGAAAACTAACCCTGGGATTGCCATTCAAGAAGGACGCCATCTGGTGGTAGAACAGGTGAGCGACGCCCCCTTTGTGGCCAATGACTTACACTTTTCACCGACGCGGCGCATGCTCATTGTCACCGGCCCGAATATGGGCGGTAAATCGACCTATATGCGTCAAAATGCGCTGATCGTACTGATGGCACATATCGGCTGCTTTGTACCGGCAAAAGCAGCTGAAATAGGGCCGATTGACCGGATCTTTACCCGTATAGGGGCCTTTGATGATCTCGCCAGTGGTCGTTCGACCTTTATGGTCGAAATGTCTGAAACAGCGCATATTCTCAACAATGCCACCGCTAACAGTTTAATTTTAATGGATGAAATCGGCCGGGGCACCAGTACCTTTGATGGCTTGTCACTGGCTTGGGCCTGCGCTGAATTTCTGGCTAATAAAACCCAAGCCTTTACCTTGTTTGCAACCCACTACTTTGAATTAACGCAATTAACCAATGCCCAAAAAACCATTCATAACGTTCATTTAACGGTGCGCGAACATGACCATAAGATTTTCTTTTTACATGCAATCAAAGAAGGGCCCGCCAGCCAAAGCTATGGCCTGCAAGTCGCTGCACTCGCCGGAGTACCGACCTCTGTCATTGAAAAAGCCCAAGAGAAATTACAAACATTAGAACAACAAAGCTATCGTAGCCAACAAGCCGATCTTAATAGTGATCAGTTAGATTTGTTTACCTTAGAAGAACCCGTGGAGCTCTCGCCGGTATTGAAAGCACTAGATGCTATCGAGCCTGACCACCTCACGCCGCTGGCCGCTCTTGATTTACTCTATCAGCTTAAAAAACTACGGTGAAAAACCCTTATTCCAACGCCAAGGCTTTTTCTAATTGCTCTGCGGGCATGTAACCTGCAAAAATAGTCCCTTTCGCCGTCACCATCATCGGGGTACCGCTCAGACCCAAGGTATTCGCCAATGCCATGTGTTTTTTGACCGGATTATCACAGGTTTTTTTAACCGGATCCTGACCGGATTTAGCAGCAGTTAATGCACTATGCTGGTCTTTGGCACACCACACTGAAACAGCCTTATCATAAGATTCAGACCCTAAACCGGCTCTGGGGTAAAACAAATAATGCACACTGATGCCACGCGCCAGATATTGGTCAATTTCACGGTGTAATTTACGGCAATAACCGCAATCAATATCGGTAAAAACGGTAATCTGATATTGTGGCTCATCCGCGCTAAAAATAAGCATTTCTTCAGGACCAATAGCGGCTACCGCTTTGACACGAGTACCGCTTAAACGAGCCTCAGTTAGATCTTTTCGTGCGGCGATATCAATGAGTTGGCCTTGTAATAAATAGTTCCCATCACTGGAGACATAAACGATCTTAGAACCAATAACCACTTCATAGATGCCCGCAATTTCAGAGCCTTGAATGGAATCAATCGCCAACGAAGGCATCGCTTTCGTTAATGCCGCTCTCACCGCCTCTTCCCCCGCCTGCACAGAACTGATACAAACAGCGACCAATACTATCTTTAAAAACCCAACACCCAATAACCGCATAAACTCAGACTCCTTAACTAAATAATCGCTGTAGATCTAATAGCACGGCCAAGGCCATGAGGGATAATAAGATGGCAAAACCAAATTGCTGAAATATAATCTGAACACGATCAGAAACCGGACTGCCTTTAATCGCTTCAATCGCATAAAACATTAAATGACCGCCGTCTAATACTGGAATCGGTAATAAATTCAAAATACCCAGACTCACGCTGATCACGGCAAGAAATTTTAAGAAATGAACCAGCCCTAAATCGGCTGACTGACCGGCATATTGCGCAATCGTTATCGGGCCGCTCAGATTCTCAACCGACGCGGTGCCCGCGACCATAAAACCAATCATCTTTACTGTCGCCATAGAAAATTGATAGGTTTTATCACACGCCCTTAAAAAACCTTCTAGCGCTGGCAAGGTATATTCCACACGCATCGATTCAATGAGTTCGAGCGGTACTTTAGCGCCGGCACCAATTTTCCCTTGCACCTCGGATTCTAACTCTATCCGGTCTGGGGTAATCGCTAAGTCCATGACTACGCCATCGCGCTCAATGACTAACAAAACCCGCTGTCCGGGTGATTTTTGTACCCAGTCGACAAGATCCATCCACTTCGTTATTGCCTCACCATCGGCACTCACAATCAAATCATCAACCTGAAGACCTGCCCTCTCAGCCGGTCCTTCCGGGACCAGTTTACCAATAACCGGTGCGATCGACGGGGACCATAAGGTTAACCCCAAGGCTTGATAATACTTTTTCGGATCGGTTTCTTGTTCTTGAGGTAGGTCGATATACTTAGTCACGGACTCACCGCTATCCGCTATAACCGCTACCGCAATCGTACCCCCACCACTCAAACTACTGGAAAACAATGTACCCATCGCTTCCGCCCAAGTGGGTGTTAACTTATTGTCCACCGAAACAATTTCATCTCTTTCGCTGAATCCCGCGCGCGCCGCAAGGGTCGCTGGCTCAGGCTCTGCCAACACCGGGCGAATACCCACATCGCCAATGAAAAAAACAGCCCAATACAACAGTACCGCTAAGATTAAGTTAAAGAGTGGCCCCGCCGCAACAATAGCCACCCGTGACCACAACGGTTGTCGGTTAAATGCAAACGGCAATTCCGACGGCTGCACCGGTTCTACGTTCTCATCGAGCATTTTGACGTAACCGCCTAAAGGAATGGCGGCAATCACATATTCAGTCGAGGCTGGGGTTTTCTGATAACGCCACAACACTTTACCAAAACCAACGGAAAAACGAAGTACCCTAACCCCTAATTTACGCGCCACCCAAAAGTGGCCATATTCGTGAAAGGAGACTAAAATCCCGATCGCAATTAAAAAGTAAAATATCGTGTAAATAAGAGAAGGCGATTCCACACTTAGCCCATTTCGCTAATAATTTCTTCGGAATGTACCCGCGCCAGTTTATCTGCATCCAGTATGATGTCCAAACTATCTGCACCGGTTACGGCAATCAAATCCATACAACGTTCAATAACCTTGGCAATATCGGTAAAACGAATTCGTTCTTGTAAAAATGCGGCAACGGCAACTTCATTGGCGGCATTTAAAACCGTCGGCATAATACCGCCGGCATCAATGGCTTGATAAGCCAACCGTAAACAAGGAAAACGTTCTAAATCAGGCTCTTCAAAATCCATCCGTTTAACATCAAAGATATTTAACGGCTCCGCTCCTGATTCAAAGCGCTCTGGCATTGCCAGCGCATGGGCAATAGGAATACGCATATCGGGATTACCCATTTGCGCTAATACCGTACCATCGATGTAATCTACCATCGAATGAATAATACTTTGCGGGTGTAAAACAATTTGAATTTTATCCGATGGCATATTAAACAATAAACAGGCCTCAATCATTTCCAGACCTTTGTTCATCATGGTCGCGGAATCCACCGAAATCTTCTGCCCCATATCCCAATTAGGGTGTGCCACAGCCTGTGCTGGGGTCATATCCGCTAATTGCTCCACCGGTGTTGTTCTAAACGGACCGCCCGATGCTGTTAGTAGGATCCGCCGCGCCACCGGTGCTTTATCACCCGCTTGATAGCCGGCAGGCATACATTGAAAAATAGCATTATGTTCACTGTCGATCGGTAACAACTGCGCCTTGGACTCCGCTACAGCATCCATAAATAAGCCACCGGACATCACTAACGCTTCTTTATTGGCCAGCAATACCGTTTTACCGGCTTTTGCAGCCGCTAAGGTCGGCAATAAACCGGCGGCACCGACAATCGCCGCCATCACTGAATCAACCGAGGCTAATACCGACACTTGTTCCAACCCTGATGCACCCGACAATACCTCTATTGCTGATACCTCAGAACCGGCTATTAACTGTTTAAACTCTTCCGCTTTGTGTTCATCCACCACGACCGCGTACTGTGGTCGATGCACCAAACATTGCTGCAATAACGCCGCCACATTAGTATTAGCCGTTAAGGCGATAACCTTATAGCGGTTCGGGTGACGCGCCACCACATCCAGTGTACTGACCCCAATCGAGCCCGTTGAACCGAGAACGCAAATACCCTTCATGAGACTTGGCGAATTAAAATAACACCCAAATAAAAGACTGGAATCCCTGCAATTAGGCTGTCTAAGCGGTCCAGAATACCCCCGTGACCGGGCAGTAAGGTGCCAGAATCTTTAACACCTTGACGACGCTTCAGTAGACTAATAAACAAGTCACCGTAAATAGACACTAACACTGTAAACATCGACAACATGACAAAATTACTGGCGATAATGAGTGGAAAGCCATAATAAAACCCTAAGCCAATGCCCATCAAAAATGCGGAAACAATGGCGCCACGCATGCCGGCAATCGTTTTACCCGGACTGATCTCCGGTGCCAACTTCAGTTCACCGTACTTTCGACCGACAAAATAAGCCGCAATATCAGCCGCCCAAATCAGCAGTAGAAAATACATAATCATCTCGTTGCCGTACAGTTCTTTGAGCCGAGTAAAGAATAACCAAGCCGACAAGAGTAGAAACCATCCTAAGATTAACTTAAAACGCTTTTTAATCTTAATCTCAAGTAAAGCACCTCCGGCATTACGAATCAGAATCATCGCAAATAACCACCAAAGCACCGGTCCAATAGCCAACCAATCAATAATACCGGAAAGTTCATAAATATCTAAATTATGTAACTCATCAACCAGATACTCAATAAAGTCTACCCATGAACCCATCGCTTGCATGGATAAGGCTAAAAATACCAGAAAAATAATTTTAATGATTCGGTCATTAACGCCCGAAACTGATACCCATTCCCAGCCCGCGGCTAAAATGAAAAAGGCACAAAACAGATTAAAATAATCATTCGGCAATAAAAAGACTGCTGCCACAATTGCAGGAATCAAAACCAGTGCTGTAATAATACGTTTAATTAACATTGTCTTTACTAATTTGTCTTAAAATTTAAATTTATGATGTGACGCTATTTTTACTTTGAGTCAACTTGTTCCCCAGTACGTCCAAAACGCCGCTGCCTATTCTGGTAATCGAAAATAGCCTCGCCCAAATAATCTTCGTTAAAGTCAGGCCACAGTACCGCACTGTTAAAAAATTCGGTATAAGCCATTTGCCATAACATAAAATTACTGATCCTTTTTTCACCCCCGGTCCGTATAAACAAATCCGGGTCACTAATTCCTGCTGTTTCTAAACAGCCTGCCAACAACTGTTCGGTTACCTTAAAATCACTGTCATTATCGGCCACAGCCTGTTGAATAAGTCTCTCAGCGGCCTGGCAAATATCCCAACGACCGCCATAATTGGCGGCGATAATTAAGGTCATCCCTGTATTTTTACAGGTCAATTGTTCGCTTTCTTTAATTTTATCTTGCAACGGCTGAGAAAAAGCGCTGCGATCCCCGATAAAAAGCAAACGAATCTTATTTTCATCTAAGCGTTTAACTTCCTGTTTAAGCGTCGTGATGAATAACCGCATCAGAAGATCAACTTCTTCTTTAGGTCGGCGCCAGTTCTCGCTACTAAACGCAAACAAACTTAAAACCTCTATGCCCTGTTGAGCACAATATTCAACAGTACGGCGCACGGCTTTCGAACCGGCATGATGACCGGCTGTTCGCGGCAAGTGCTTCGCTTGCGCCCACCGACCATTACCGTCCATGACAATAGCGATGTGTTTCGGCATGTTCCCCTCGCCACTTTCAACTTGAAGGTCCATCACTGTCTATCTGTCTTTATTTTTAATGGCTGCTTAACATCTAAAAGGACATTAAATCAGCTTCTTTTTCTTCCAACAGTTTTTCCACAGCCTTAACATAACTGTCGGTTATTTTTTGAATCCTTTCTTCGCCTTTACGGGACTCGTCTTCAGAGATCATTTTCTCTTTCAACGCTTCTTTAATATCAGAATTAGCATCCCGGCGAATATTGCGAATAGAAATCCGGCCATTTTCAACTTCGTGTTTAACCAGCTTTACCAAATCACGACGTCGTTCTTCAGTTAACGGCGGTAACGGTATACGAATTATCGTACCCGTTGTTGCCGGGTTTAAACCCATATCAGACGCTAAAATAGCTTTCTCAATCGCCTGAACCATCCCTTGCTCCCAAGGCGTAACCGTTAATGTTCTTGAGTCTTCCACAGCCACATTGGCAACCTGTGTTAAAGGCGTATCGGTACCGTAATAAGACACTTGTATTTGATTAAGTAAACTGGGGTGTGCGCGCCCGGTTCTTATTTTCATAAAAGCCTGCTTTACCGCTTCAACACTTTTAGTCATCCGTGCAGAAGCCCCTTGCTCTATATCACTAATCATTACTCACCTCTAGCCGTTATTAACGATCCCAAATCTTCACCTTGCATTAACCGCATAATTGCACCCGGTTCAAAAATATTCATGACCCGCAGTGATATATTATTATCACGACACAAGACCAAGGCCGTTGCATCCATAACACCCAATCGTTGATCCAGTGCTTCATCAAAAGTCAGGTGTTTATACAAGACCGCATCACTGTGTTGTTCTGGGTCTGCCGAATAAACGCCTTCCACTTTGGTTGCTTTAATCAAAAGGTCAGCATTTATCTCAACCGCCCGTAAACTAGCTGCAGAGTCGGTAGTAAAAAAAGGGTTCCCCATCCCAGCGGCAAAAATAGCCACCCGCCCTTTTTCCAAATGCCGAACAGCACGACGACGAATATAATCCTCACAAACCTGATTAATTTGTAAGGCCGACATCACGCGTACCGGTTGATCAATACATTCCAAGGCATCTTGCATCGCCATTGCATTAATGACTGTTGCCAACATGCCCATGTGATCACTGGTGACACGGTCCAAACCTTCAGAAGCCTTTTGCGCACCACGCAGTATATTACCACCACCGATAACCAAACCCACTTCAATACCAGAATCACATAACTCTTTGATTTCAGTAGCTAAACGCTTCAATATCTTAGCGTCTATACTACCACCTTCTTTACTCATCAACGCTTCACCACTTAACTTCAGCAAAATACGTCGGCAAATCATAGTCGTCATAACGAGTCTCCTTTTCCTCAATCAATATAACAACAAGAGGAGCGATTCTAGCACAGCCGTGAGGTAAAAGTTATCCGCCGCGAACTTGAGCCATTACTTCATCGGCAAAATTTTCTTCTTTCTTTTCGATGCCTTCACCGACTTCAAAACGCTTGAAACGAATGATCGCATTATCTTGACCCGCTACAATTTTAGCCACGGTCTGCTTATCATCTTTAATAAAGGCCTGCCCTAATAGGGTCACTTCTGCTAAATATTTCTTAATACGACCTGTAACCATTTTTTCAATAATAGCTGCTGGCTTACCACTTTCAGCCGCTTGTGCTGAAAAAATGTCTTTTTCTTTCTCGATCATCTCAGCAGGAACATTGTCTTCACCGAGACACAAAGGGTTCGTCGCGGCGACATGCATAGCAATGTCTTTACCTAACGCAACATCCGCCTTCTGTAATTCAACAATAACGCCAATACGACTACCGTGCAGGTAACAAGCCGTGCCCCCTTGCGATGCAAATTTTTGAACACGTCTAACGGTAATGTTCTCACCTAACTTCGCGATCATTTCACGGCGAACACCATCTACTGTTTGACCATTCGCTAAACCTAAATTATTGATGTCGTCAACCGTTTCACCGTCGGCCAGCAAAACTGCTTCTGCAACGGCTGCTGCAAAACCTTTAAACTCATCCCCTTTCGAGACAAAATCTGTTTCACAATTCACATCAACCATGGCGACTGATTTACCATCGTCACTCACTTTAACGCCAATCGTACCTTCTGCCGCAATTCGTCCTGATTTCTTATCCGCTTTTGCTAAGCCGGCTTTGCGCATTTGTTCTACTGCCAACTCCAAATCACCTTCTGCTGCAGTTAAAGCACGCTTACACTCCATCATGCCTGAGCCTGTTCTTTCGCGCAGTTCTTTAACCATTGCCGCTGAAATTTTCATATCTTTTCCACCTTAAACCATCTTTTATCTATAAAAACGCCCCCACAAGTGGAGGCGTTCAATTAAATTCGCTAACGTAATTTATAGCGTCAACAAAATCGTTAACGTCTGACCAAAAAACTATTCGGCTACGCTAACTTTCGCCTCAACGCTTTCTGACATCTCAACAAAATCATCTTTAACGCCGCCTAAATTTGCCGCTTTTGCTTCTAAAACAGCCGCTGATGCTGTTTGGCAATAAAGCTTAATAGAACGAATTGAATCATCGTTCCCTGGAATCATATAGTCAACCAATTCTGGAGAATTGTTCGTATCGACAATCCCAATCACAGGAATACCTAACTTTCTGGCTTCATTCACTGCATTCTTTTCATAACCCACATCAAAAACAAATACGGCATCAGGAACACCTCTCATGTCTTTAATACCACCGACACTGCGTTCCAATTTTTCCATTTCACGCTGCATACCCAAGCCTTCTTTCTTATTAAAGCGTTGGTTAATGGTCCCGTCAGCAGTCATCGCCTCTAATTCTTTCAACCGATTAATAGATTTCTTAATGGTTTTAAAGTTAGTCAACATACCGCCTAACCAGCGATGATTAACATAAGGCATACCACAACGCTTAGCCTCTTCTACCACGGTATTACGTGCGGCTTTCTTCGTACCAACAAACAAAATAGTGCCTTTTTTAGCGGCAATTTTGCCGACAAAATTCATTGCATCATTGTACAACGGCAATGTTTTTTCTAAGTTGATGATATGAATGCTACTGCGAGCCCCAAAAATGAACGGTGCCATTTTCGGATTCCAATAACGTGTTTGATGTCCAAAATGAACGCCAGCTTCTAACATCTGACGCATGGTTACTGCTGCCATGTATAATACTCCTAAAAATTATTCTGCCTGACTTAGTGTCAAACAAAGGGTTACGCCTCCACCTATCCCATTTGATGACCCATCCGCTAAATTTTTTAGCTAAAACAGGCACCCTATCAAATGTGTCGATTAGGTGTGAGAATTAACTGATCTTTATACCATGTTTTGCAGTTACCAACAATCATTTATCTGCTAAAATGCCTTTTTACTCAAAACAATTTATAACTATAATCTTATGAGTATCACCATAAACACTCCCGACGATATCGCAAAAATGCGTATCGCAGGCCGACTCGCTGCTGAAGTTCTTGAAATGATTGAACCCCATGTTGTACCGGGCGTTACCACAGAAGAACTCGACCAGATCTGCCATGACTATATTATCAACACCCAACAAGCCATCCCCGCTCCCCTGAATTATCGCGGCTTCCCAAAATCAATCTGCACCTCAATCAATCATCAAGTTTGTCACGGCATACCGGGACCGAAAAAACTAAAAAAAGGCGATATCGTCAATATTGATATTACCGTTATCAAAGATGGCTACCACGGTGATACCAGCAAAATGTTTCCGATCGGCACGATTACCCCACATGCTAAAAGACTCATTCAAATCACCCAAGAATCTCTATTCAAAGGTATCGAGCAAGTTAAACCCGGCACAACTCTGGGCGATATTGGCTACGCCGTCCAAAAACATGCTGAATCAAACCGTTATTCAATCGTAAGAGAATTTAGCGGACACGGGATCGGCAAGGTCTTTCACGAAGAACCCCATGTTTTACACTTCGGCAAGCCAGGCAAAGGCTTAGCGATAGCTTCCGGCATGATTTTTACCATCGAACCCATGCTTAACATAGGTAAACGTCATGTTAAGATCCTGTCTGATGGCTGGACTGCTGTCACCAAAGACCGTTCGCTCTCCGCACAATTCGAACATACCATCTTAGTCACAGACACCGGCTACGAAATTTTAACACTGCGTCAAGAAGAACAATGACTGTAGAAACCCCTCTCGAATCTTTTCAAAAGCTTTTTGCAAAAGACAATCCGGTTGTTTTGATCAAGCAACAACTTGAACAGCAACAACACGCTATTTTCACCCAGTTCAATCCCGCTCACCCGGTAGATATACTTCTAAAGCAACGCTCACAACTCATTGACGACACCCTCAATGCCTGCTGGAATCACTTCCTCGGTGAGCAGGCACATCTAGGTGCGTTACTGGCTGTTGGCGGCTACGGCCGCCAAGAGATGTTCCCATACTCTGATGTCGATATCCTCATCTTAATCGATCAACAGGCCTTAACCCCAACACAAATCCAATTACTGGAAAATTTTTCCAGTTTCCTGTGGGACATTGGCTTAAAACCCGGGCAAAGTATTCGCACCATAGAAGAGTGCATCACACTCGCCAAAGATGATCAATCGGTCATGACCAGTATCACCGAAATCCGATTAATCACTGGCAACACCTCATTCCTGGAACAACTCAATAACCAAACAACACCCGACACCATGTGGTCTTCGGCGCAATTTTTTAAGGCTAAATTAGAAGAGCGCGCACAACGACACAATAAATTTCATGACACCGCCTACAACCTTGAGCCCAATATTAAAGAAGGCCCTGGCGGACTCCGAGACATTCAAACATTTATCTGGGTTTTTAACCGCCATTATCAACAAAATTCACCCCACCCATTGATAGATCTGAACTACTTGTCAGATGCCGAACACCAAGAGCTAATTGCCGACATTCAAACTTTATGGCGCATCCGCTATGCCTTACACTGCCTGACTAACAAAAACGAAAACCGCTTATTATTTGATTTTCAACGAGAACTTGCAGAACAATTTGGCTTCCAAGGGCCCAGAAATGAAGCCATAGAACAATTCATGCAGTTTTATTTTAAAACTGTAGTTGGCCTTGAGCGCCTCAACGAAGTCCTGCTGCAGCTTTTTCAAGAACGCGTCATCAACAATCCAGACGACCGGCCTGAAAGACTCACCGAAGACTTCCAAATCACTCATGGTTATATTGATGCCATTAACGACAACCTTTTCAGCCGCTCCCCCCAAGCCTTACTGGAAGTTTTTCTTTTATGCCAACAGAACCCTCAATGTAAAGGCATCAGCGCTAAGACCATTCGCCTCATTCAAAAAAATCTACACTTAATTGATGATGAATTTCGCAACCACAAAGAATCCCGGCGCTTATTCATGGAGATTATCAAGCAACCGGAAGGGACCACTCACCAACTACGCCGAATGAATCGTTATGGGCTATTAGCGGCCTATTTGCCTTGCTTTAAGAACATTGTTTCACGCATGCAATACGACTTATTTCATATTCATACCGTTGATGAACACACCCTCTTTGTGATTAGAAACTTAAGACGCTTTGCTCTCAATAAACACAATCACGAAGTTCCTTTTTGCAACGATATATTTCTGCTAATCCAGAAACCCGAAGTCCTTTATCTCGCTGGTTTTTTTCATGATATTGCCAAAGGAAGAGAAGGCGATCACTCCATTGTCGGTCAAGATATCGCCCAACAATTTTGTCATGACCACGGACTTCCTAAACATGATACCGCTCTGATTGTCTGGCTAGTCCGTCATCACCTGATTATGTCGACAACCGCACAACATAAAGACATCTCTGATCCAAGTGTTATTCACACTTTTGCAGAACAAGTCGACACCCAAGAACGACTCAATTATCTTTATCTACTGACTGTCGCTGATATTCGAGCCACCAACCCAACACTTTGGAATTCTTGGAAAGACCATCTGCTCAAAGAGCTCCATATAGCCACTAGCGCCGCGCTAGAACACGGACTTAAAAACCCGATAAAACAAAAAGACCATATCGAAAAAACCCGACATGAGGCTAAAAATGCACTGGTTAGCAAAGGGATACCCACCCGTACCATTGAACAGTGCTGGGCCCACCTTGATGATAATTATTTTATCAAATATTCGGCCGATGAAATAATCTGGCACACCATCGGTATTGCTTCAACAGACGATGATGATACCAATCTGCCATTAGTCCTACTCAGACCTCAAACCTTGCGCGGTAGTGCTGAAGTCTTTATCTTTACGCAAGATGACGGCCCGATCTTTTCGCTCTGTGCCGACATTCTTGATCAGTTAGGCCTTTCAATCTTAGATGCCCGCATTACCACAACACAAAACCAATACGCCTTAAACAGTTTTCACGTGCTAAGACAATCAGGCCAACCCATCAACAACCTCCTCAAAGAAATTAATTTGAGTAGCCAAATTCGCAAACGATTAGTGAATAAAAACATCAAAGGCCGTGAAAACATTCTTCGTTTTTCACGGCAGGCAAAATACTTCCCGATTAAAACCCAAGTTATCTTTCACAACGACCCTAAAAAGCAACACACCATTTTAGAACTCATCAGCACCGACAGCCCTGGGTTACTCGCCAAAGTCGGGCAAGTTTTTCAACAGCACCATATTGTTTTGCATAACGCTAAAATATCGACCATTGGCGGCCGCGTGGAAGACCGGTTTTACATCACCGACCTAAATCATAACAGCATCAATGATCAAGAAAAGCATACCCAGCTAAAAAATGACTTGCTCGCCCTTTTAACGCAAGACACGATGACGGACCGTGCTGCGGTAACGGATTAGCTTTATGGTGAAAACCCTTTGTTTTATTATTCGACAGATGCTTCTACTCGCTAGCTTGAGCACACTGATCGGCTGTGCAACGACAGCGACCGGACGCCAGCAACTCATCCTCATGCCTGCTGACCAAATCAGTCAAATGGGAATCACTGCTTTCAACGACCTCAAAGCCGCCAAAAAAGTACACCCTTCGGGTAAAAACGTTAATTACATCCACTGTATTACCCAAGCGATGACCCGCACCCTTACTAACACCTCTTGGGAAGTCGCGTTGTTCGTTGACGACAGCCCAAACGCTTTTGCTTTACCGGGCAACAAAATAGGTATCCACAGTGGCCTGATTGCACTTACCGACAACCCAGATCAACTTGCCGCCGTTATTGGCCACGAAATAAGTCATGTCTTGGCCCGCCATAGCAATGAACGTCTCTCTCAGAAAATGGCGTTACAACAAGGCCTGATGCTCAGCACAAAGATCAGCGCCCCTAACACTCAACTGGGAAAAACCGCATTAAGTCTACTCGGACTCGGAGGACATTACGGCATTCTCCTCCCCTTTAGTCGTTTACACGAACAAGAAGCCGATATTCTCGGATTAACATTAATGGCCAAAGCCGGCTTCGACCCTCAACAAAGTATCACCTTGTGGCAGAAGATGGCTCAAGCAAACCAACAACACGCTTCTGAGTTTCTATCCACCCACCCCAGCTATCATCACCGTATCGAAACCTTAAGCCAACACATGCCAACGGCACTAGCGCTCAGCAAAGAAGCCAACGCTCTTGGCCGTAACCCACACTGCACGCCTTCACTATGAATCCAAAATTAAAGCAATTACACCCCTACCCCTTTGAGAAACTCAAACAACTTAAACACGGCATCGTTCCGCCTGCTGAAAAATCCGCCATTGCGTTGTCCATTGGTGAACCCAAACACCCTACCCCCGATTTTATTCAACACGCCTTACAGCAGCATTTACCGGCTCTGGTAAACTATCCCACTACACGTGGAACTGACGAACTACGCCAAACGATCGCACACTGGGTCTGTCAGCGCTTTTCCATTGAACAACCCTTTATGACCGCTGACGACCATGTTTTACCCGTCAATGGCACGCGTGAGGCCTTATTCGCCTTTGCACAAACCATTATTGACCCCAGCAAGCAACCCATCGTCATCATGCCCAATCCCTTCTACCAGATTTATGAAGGGGCGGCTCTGTTGGCGGGAGCAGAACCCTATTACCTTAATACCACCGCTGACAATCATTACCGCCCAGATTTTGACAGCATTCCTGTTGATATTCTTGAACGCTGCCAATTATTTTTTATCTGCTCACCCGCAAATCCATCGGGCAGCGTACTGGATCAAAGTGACCATGAAAAACTCATCGCTCTGGCACAACACTATAATTTTGTGATTGCCTCTGATGAGTGCTATAGCGAAATTTATGCCGATGAAAACCACCCTCCACAAGGGTTATTACAAACCGCTTTCAACGCCGGTTATAAAGCCTTTGAGCGCTGCGTCATTTTTCATAGCCTGTCTAAACGCTCAAACGCTCCAGGATTACGCTCCGGCTTTGTTGCAGGCGATGCGAGTTTAATTAAACAATTCCTGCATTACCGCACTTATCACGGCTGCGCCATGTCTCTACCGGTTCAACAAGCGAGTATTGTCGCCTGGGAAGACGAGGCCCACGTTCTCGAAAATAGAAATTATTATCGTGAAAAATACAATGCAGTTATCAGTATCCTGTCAGATGTCTGTATAATTTCACAACCACCGGGAAGTTTTTACATCTGGCTTAAAACAACCATTGCCGATACGGAATTTGCGCAAGGACTCTTTGCATTAGAAAATGTGACTGTTCTCCCAGGAAGTTTTTTATCGCGAGAAGCCAATGGCATTAACCCGGGACAAAACCATGTCAGAATGGCTCTGGTCGCGCCACTAGACGACTGTATCGATGCGGCATACCGCATTAAACAATTTATTAAAACTTTATAAAGAAATCACCATGAGACAATTAGAAAATATTATTAACGAAGCTTTTGAAAATCGCGCTGACATCACACCCAGCACAACAACTCCTGAAGTCCGTAGCGCTGTTGAACAAGCGATGAACCTACTCGACAGTGGGGAAGCCCGCGTTGCTGAAAAATCAAGCGGCGACTGGGTCGTCAATCAATGGCTTAAAAAAGCGGTTTTGCTTTCATTTAGAATTAATGAAAATCGCGTTATGGATGGTGGTGTTAATCGTTATTACGACAAAGTCGAAACAAAATTTGCCACTTACACTCCTGAAGACTTCCAAAAAGCCGGCGTTCGAGTGGTTCCCAATGCCAATGCACGCCATGGCTCTTACATCGCCCCAGGGGCCATTTTAATGCCGTCGTATGTCAATATTGGTGCTTACGTCGACAGCGGCACCATGGTGGATACTTGGGTAACCGTCGGCTCTTGTGCGCAAATTGGCAAGAACGTGCACTTATCCGGCGGCGTGGGTATCGGGGGTGTTTTAGAACCTTTACAAGCAGGCCCAACCATCATTGAAGACAACTGTTTTATTGGCGCCCGTTCTGAAATTGTAGAAGGCGTAGTCGTTGAACAAGGTTCAGTCATCTCAATGGGTGTCTATATTGGCCAAAGCACCAAGATATTCAACCGCATGACCGGTGAAATCAGTTTTGGCCGCATCCCAGCAGGTTCGGTTGTGGTCTCAGGCAACCTTCCTTCTGCAGATGGTAGTCACAGTTTATATTGCGCTGTTATCATCAAACAAGTGGATGAGCGTACACGCAGCAAAACCGGTATTAATGAGTTATTAAGAGATTAGAACTCTATTTAACCCGATAAAAAAAGCCGCCAAACTGTGCTTCACGGTTTGGCGGCTTTTTTATTGTTAAAAACTCACCCCGATGAAGGTAGCGATACCTTTTCAGAAACGACTTGATTGAACGTTCCAATAACACCCGAACACGGCCCCACCCAAAATAAAAAGCCACCCCCTTTTCAATTAAACACCCAGACGCTCAAACAAACACCTCTAAATAAGGGCCAAACCTAATAGCATCGGTATAATTTAAACCTCAAAATCATATTAAGTCAGTGACTTATCCTTTTAAAACCACGTAACAGCAGACTTAAAAAAACAAACAATGCTTGCTGTGTTTTAAAAAAACATGAATCATTGGTTATACCACTCTCAACAAATAACAAAAATATACGCTGTTTTGAAAACAATATGACCGCCGTATTGATAAATAAATGCTTCCGTTTCTTTGCCCTTACCGCTTTACTTTGGCTTATCGTTATCTATGGTTTTGGCATTAATATCCCACTCCTAACCAAAACAACACCCCGTCCAAACACCCTGAAGACCACATTGAAATTACCCCAAGATTTTACTATTCAGGTTTTTGCTAGCCATCTACCGGGTATTCGCACACTACTGCCAACACCTACGGGCGATTTAATTGCCACCCTACCTAAAAAAGGGCAGGTTATCTTATTAAAAAAAACACCGACTACCCCCAAAGCCTCCCAACAAGCGACAATCTTACTTTCCGGGCTAAACTTACCCAGCGGCTTAGCCTTCTACAAAAACTGGCTTTATATTGCCGAAAGCCATGCCATTGGCCGCATTCACTACGACCCTATCAAGCAACAAATTTCCGGTGACTACACAATCATTATTAACAACCTTCCCGATGGCGGTAATCACTGGACCCGAACGATTAAATTTAGTCCTACCGGGAAACTGTTTATCGCGGTCGGTTCCAGTTGTAATGTTTGCGAAGAAGACCATCATTTTCGCGCCTCACTACTCACCTACCACCCCGACGGCAGTCACGGCGACATTTATGCCACCGGTCTTCGAAACACGGTCGGATTTGCTTGGGAACCTAACAGCCAACGTTTGTTCGGCGTCGATAACGGCCGTGATTTCTTAGGCGATAATACGCCACCCGATGAAATTAATTGGCTTCAAAAAGGCCACTTTTACGGTTGGCCCTATAGCTATGGCAATAATCACCCGGATCCTCAGTATGGCTCAGACAAAAGCCATGAAGTCACCCGTAGCACACCACCCTACCAGCACATCAATGCCCATAGCGCTCCCTTATCAATACTTTTCCTTAAACACCCTCGCTTTCCGGCTCATTTACGCCAAAAAGCATTGATTACCTTGCACGGCTCTTGGAACCGCTCCACTAAAACCGGTTATAAAATAATTGCGGCAGATCTAAAGATGCCCACAGCGATCCGCCAGCAGGATTTTATTACCGGCTTTGAAACACAAGGCGATGTTATTGGCCGCCCCGTTGATCTTGTTGAAGACCACCAAGGCGACTTATTCCTTTCGGATGACTTTAGCGGAACTGTTTATAAAATTACCTACCAACCGGATCAACACCGCTAACTTTATTGCCCCTAACCCTTGTAGACAAACTGATCTCTTGGCACAATGGCCCTCTAATAACCCGACTGACTACCCCATAGCTAAACACGCAAAGCCATGATTACACTGTACGGCATTAAAAACTGCAACACCGTAAGTAAAGCTAGGAAATGGCTTGAGGGCCATGACATTGATTATCAATTCCATGATTTCAGAGCCGATGGCCTCAATCATGATCAACTGACCCTACTTGCCGAAAGAATCCCTTGGGAAACACTCCTTAATCGACGCAGTACCCGCTGGAAAGACATCCCGGTCGAAACCCGAGAAAATCTCGACCAAACACAAGCGCTAAAATTTATGTTATTGCACCCGACGTTAATTAAACGTCCGGTTTTAATAAGCTCTACCCAAGCCTTTGTCGGATTCTCAGAATCACTCTACCAGCAACAATTAACCTAACCGGCCCCTAAAAAATATCATGACCCCAACACTGACATTACTGGAAGCGCTCATCAAAAAACCTTCGGTCACGCCTAATGACGAAGGCTGCCAAGATTTAATTGCTCAGCACCTAACGCCACTGGGTTTTGTCGACGAACGACTTGATTTTGACGATACCCAAAACATCTGGTTACGGCGCGGTCAATCCGCCCCTTTATTTGTTTTTCTGGGTCATACCGATGTGGTTCCTCCAGGCCCACTGGACCAATGGGACAGCCCGCCTTTTGAACCGACGATTAAAGGGGATTTACTGTATGGTCGCGGGACTGCCGATATGAAAGGCGGTATCGCCTGTTTTATCACCGCTTGCGAACGGTTTATTGCAGAACATCCCGACCACGCCGGCTCAATTGCCCTGATGATCACCAGTGATGAAGAAGGTATTGCTACCAATGGCGTGGTTAAAGTGATTGATGTATTAGAACGACGTCATGAAAAAATAGACTGGTGTCTGGTAGGCGAACCTTCCAGTGATAAAAAAATCGCCGATGTCATCCGTGTCGGACGCCGAGGCTCCTTGTGCGCAAAACTAACCGTTCAGGGTATTCAAGGCCATGTGGCCTACCCGGATATTGCTGAAAACCCTATCCATGCGGTTACCCCGGCACTCACTGAATTAACCCAAGAAATTTGGGATCGTGGCAACCAATTCTTCCCCGCAACCAGTTTGCAAATTTCCAATATTAATGCCGGTACCGGTGCTGAAAATATTATCCCGGGCCATGCTGAAATATTATTTAACCTGCGTTTTTCTACGGCTTTAAATGAACAAATCATTAAAGAGCGAACCCATGCCATCTTGGATAAATATCATTTCAATTACACCTTAGACTGGCGTTTATCTGGCAATCCATTTTTAACCGACAAAGGCGAACTGATCACCGCATGCCATCAAGCGATTGAAGGGGTCACTGGCTATGAGCCCGTAGACGATACCGGTGGCGGCACCTCAGATGGACGCTTTATCGCACCGACCGGTGCCCAAGTCATAGAACTGGGGCCTATTAATGAAAGTATTCACAAAATAAATGAACATGTTCGCGTTGAAGACTTAGAAACACTTTCAACTATTTATGAAAAGATCCTAACGCATTTGCTCGTTAGCGATTAACCGCCGGTCACACTCATATGACGAAAGATAACCGGTTTTTCCTGAAGATTAAACTCATGCTTTTCGGGTTTAATCTTCATTGCTTCAACGATGGTTTGTTTTAACAATTCCCGGTCTCCTGGACTTGAACGTACTATTTTTTTCAGATCGACTGAATGCTCATTACCAAGACACAACAACAGACGCCCTTCCGCCGTTAACCGAACCCGATTACATTGACTGCAAAAATTCTCGCTGTGCGGTGAAATAAATCCGACCCGACTGACGCTGCCATCCACTTTAAAATAATTAGAGGGTCCACCGGTTTTATCAGACACCGATGACAACCTAAAATGACGTTCAAGATCTTCCCGAATTTGATAACTGGGGTAATAAGCCTCAGCACGACTGTGCTCACTCACCTGCCCTAAGGGCATTTCTTCAATAAAACTAATATCAAAACCGTGCTCGACTGCATAACGCACTAAATCAACAACTTCGTCATGGTTCCGGTTTTTCAAAATAACCGCATTCAACTTAATTCGTTCAAAGCCCTGTTCCTTAGCCGCCATGATGCCACGTAAAACCTGTTGTAAATCACCGGTTCGGGTTAACCGCTTAAAGCGCTCAGAATTTAAGGTATCCAAACTAATATTCAGTCGCTTAACGTGTGCTTGATGTAAACCTGACGCCATTTGATCCAGATGAGAACCATTGGTCGTCATCAAGAGCTCATCGACACCTTGAAGATCGCCTAACTTATCCATCAATTCAAGAATATTTTTACGAATCAAGGGTTCCCCACCGGTCACCCTTAATTTGGTCACACCCAGTTCGGAAAAAGCCTTGGCAATCTGGTAGATCTCTTCCAGCGTTAAAATTTGTGCCCGAGGCATAAAAGTCATTTCTTCGGCCATACAGTAAACACAGCGAAAATCACAACGGTCAGTGACTGACAACCGTAAGTAATTTACCGTCCGTCCAAAAGCATCAATTAATTTTGGCTGTGCCTGCATAATGTATAACTAACAATAACCTGTGAAAAATTCATAACGATATAATTTTGTTAACACCCGATAAAGATCCGTTAACCCGTATAGTCGCCCATAATAACACTTATGTTGCCATCATTCTCGCTTCAAAACCCTCGCCGCGTTAGAATAGCGGTTTATTATTTTATTCTCCCCGCCCCATGAAAAAAATCATTATTGGTTTCCTTGTCGGACTTTTGATCACCACCCCCTTGCAGGCTGAAGAAAAGCCTACGATTCGATTGGGTGTCTTAGCCTTTGGTACTGTCAACTGGGAATTGACTGCCCTTAAAAATGAAATCAAAACACCCTCGTTTAATCTGGATATTCGCCGGTTAACCAGCCCACAAGCCGGAAAAATCGCACTGCAATCCGGTGCTGTTGATATGATTGTTGCCGACTGGGTTTGGGTTTCAAGACAACGTGAAAATAATTTTAACTTTAGCTTTTACCCGTATTCAACCGCCTCCGGTAGACTCATGGTATCCCCCAAGAGTGCCATCCATTCTGTTAACGACCTCATCGGTAAAAAGTTAGGGATTGCTGGCGGTGCTTTAGATAAAAACTGGCTATTGTTACAAACACTCAGCCAACGCTCGGGCTTAACCCTAAAAGAAAACCTTGAACCGGTCTTTGGCGCTCCCCCGCTCCTGAGCCACCAACTGGAACAAGGCCATCTCGATGCGATAATGACCTACTGGCACTACGGCGCTAAACTCGAAGCCAAGGGCTTTCGTTCACTGCTCAGCGGCAGTGATATTATTTCAGGACTGGGTATTGAACAAAAAATACCGATGCTCGGTTATGTTTTTCAACAAGACTTTGCCCATCAACACCCCAAAGTACTCAGACATTTTTTCAACAAACTTGATTTAGCCAAAGCACAGCTATGTCTTAACGATGCCAGTTGGCAAAAAATTGTTCCGTTAACCAAAGCGAACGATCAAAAAACAGCCCAACTCTTACGCCAACGTTACTGTGACGGCCGTATTAAACAATGGGGACCTGCGGAACACGAGGGTGCTGAAAAAATTTACACGTTGTTAAAAGCGCTCAGTAACAATCGTTTAACCGGCCAGTCTGAACAGATTAACCCCGGAACCTTCTGGATGCCTTCAGCACCATGATATCGACCGCCTCTCCTCAGCGCGCCCATTATTTAGCCGGGCTGTCGCTGTTTGTTTTTATTTTATTATGGCACGGCATCGCCAGTTGGCTGGCAACACCGGTACTGCCTGAGCCTATTAAAGTCGCTGAAGTTTTATGGTCTGAAATCCATAATGGCGACCTATTACATCATTTAGGCATGACTTTATTTCGCTTAACCCTCAGCTTTATCATTGCGATGATACTGGGTTCAGCGTTAGGTATTTTATTAGGCAGAACCCCGGCCATTGACCATTTCTTTGATAACTGGCTTATTATTTTTCTCAATATCCCTGCACTGGTCACCATTATTTTATGTTACGTCTGGTTTGGTCTTAGCGAGGTCGCCGCTATTCTCGCCGTGGTCGTTAACAAACTGCCCAATGTTATTGTGACCCTTAGAGAAGGCGCTAAATCACTCGATAAAGACCTGTTAGAAATGGCGCAAAGTTATCGGTTAAGTCGAAAAAAAATATTAACGCAGGTGATCTGGCCACAACTCCATCCCTACTTTATGGCTGCAGCGCGTTCTGGTATTGCCCTGATCTGGAAAATCGTCCTAGTCGTTGAATTACTCGGCCGCAGTGATGGCATGGGCTTTCAATTACATTTATTTTTTCAACTGTTTGATGTTGCCAGTATCTTAGCCTATACCATTGCCTTTATTACTGTCATACAGGTTATCGAAATTAGCGTATTAAAACCCCTAGACCACTATGGTAGACGGTGGCAACGATGACTGAAATTAACCTATCTATTGAACAAAAGAAATTCCCTAAATCAAGCCAACCTCAAGCAGAAAATATTATTGCTGATTTAAATCTCAACATTCATTCCGGTGAGTTTGTCTGCCTCATTGGACCCTCAGGCTGCGGCAAGACCACTCTACTTAATTTGGTTGCCGGACTGGATGAAAACTACCAAGGAACGATTGCCTTTGGTGCCCCCCGCAACGACTGCCGTATCGGCTATGTTTTTCAAAATCCTCGATTACTCCCGTGGCGAACGGTACGAGAAAATATTGAACTGGTTCTCCCCCATGACACCCCTGACCATACCGTTGATGACTTATTGGCCTCAATGAAACTCACAACGGTTCAAGACACTTACCCTCAGCGCTTATCTTTGGGTATGAGCCGACGTGTCGCCTTGGTAAGGGCTTTTGCTATCAATCCGGACATTCTCTTAATGGATGAACCGTTTGTCTCTTTAGACGCGCCCACCGCACGTAAGATTCGAAAACAACTGATCACACTGTGGGACCAACAGCAACACACAGTCTTATTTGTCACCCATGATTTAAGAGAAGCCATTACCTTGGCAGACCGGCTAATTTTCTTATCCAGCTCGCCAATGACTATCGTTCGTGATGTCAAAATTACGGTTCCAAGAGCCCAGCGTTTTAATGAAAACCAAATAGAACAATTCAAAAATCAACTGTTATCCCAGTACCCTGATATTAATCACTTACTCTAAGCCCCCAAATAAAAACAGGCTGGCTGTAAACGACAGACGCTAATAAGAAAAAGCCCTATCGATCACTCGACAGGGCTTTCCGACTTTTTTAGAACGTTACCGTACCGTCCTTAATACTGGCAATAACTTTAGAAGACTACCTGAGCACGGGCTGTTAAGGCATGAACAAAATCATCTTTCGCTGTATCAGTAACTAAATCACGATCAGAGAAAACATAATTCAAACGCAGTCCAACATTATTGGTTGCCCACCAGTTGAGAGCGGCGGTCCAGTTATTCGCTCGACCCGCCGTGCTAATATTCCCATCAGATAAATCAAGATGACTGTAACGCGCGGCTACTTCCCAAGCCCCGATACCGCCGTTACCGACTTCATGACCGACTTTGACTCGTTTCCATTGCCCGACAGATTGTTTCCAGTTCATCTGCTCACCGGTTAAGAAATAACCCACTTCAGCATAGTAACTATAAAAATTCAAATCGGTCAATCCACCGGTCCGTTCCACATTCATCGTGGTAAATTCTGCTTGCCCATGGAGTGGTCCCAAAAAACCTGCCACCTCAGCATTGGCCGCGAGAATACTGTCTTCGGAAAGATTCGAACCACTGTCAATCCAGGTACCGCCAATATGCGCTTCAGGATGATATTTAAACCTTAACGCTACACTATCATCAGCTGTAGTATCACGGTAATGCACCGACCCGCCCACATGAAAATGTTGATCTTTGTCATTCACAAAAGACACCAACCCTCTTGCTGCTGTACCGAAACTTTGGTTGAATTCACCGTCTTCATTAATGCCTGCCGCAAAAGCACCGACTCGCCCGTAAAAAAGATCATCATCATAGGCTACCGTCAGGCCCATTCTACGACGACCTAAATAAGGCGTGTCAATAAAGGCATCGGTTTGCGCCCGTTCTTGAAAGGTTTGCCAATTCGAACTGTTTTCAGATTGAAAACTAAACGGTACTTTCTGATGACCCACTTTAATCGTTACATCATCAAAACCGGTATAAGCCAACCAGCCGTCGGTTAAATCAATTTTTTCATATTCAGAAAAATCAATTTCAGCCTTGTACTTCCAGTCATGGGCCAATTTACCGTAGCCTTTTAAACGAACCCGGCGCGCTTCCATACCGTTGCCCGCTTCACTGTTGGGAAAAAAGAAATTTACATCGGTTTGCACACGGCCACCGACACCAAAGGCATAGGCGCCATCGGTTGATTCAATACTCAAGCCTTTCTTACCCGTTGAGATCTTATACTGGGTGTCTTTCACGGCACTGATGACAGAAGCATCAGATGCCACTTTCTTTTCAGTGAGCAACTCAAATTGTTTTTGAGTAATCGCGCCGTTTTGGCGTAGCATTTCAAGCAATTCACGATCAGCCGCTATGACCTGTGTGCTTCCTAAAACAGCCACAACGCCAAGTGTCGCCAGACTGACTGCGCGTGTTACTTTCTTTGACATACGATGCCCCTATGAATCAATAAAAAATTATTTCAAATTAAATAATAGAAAAAAAAATTCGTAGGGCAAGAATAAGGGGGGAATATGACAAGATCATGACACTTATTTTTATTTTATAAAAAACAACTCATCCGAGCGTTTTTCTCCGCTAAATGGCTAGAAACTAGGGCGTCAGCATTTCCAAGGCCAATTTAGCCATAGTGGCAGAGCCACCGCCTTCACCTAATTGTTGCTTGACTGCTGAGAGGTTTTTACACATATCTGCTCGGTAGTGCTGATCGTGACAAATAGCTAAGACTTCACGGGCCATATTTTCAGCGTTAGCCTCATGTTGAATCAGTTCTTTAACAATACCCTGATTGGCAATAATATTCGGTAAACCAATAAAATCAATATTGACCAATAATCGACCCAGCACATAGGTTAAGGCAGACAATTTATAGACGATGACCATCGGGACTTCTAACAGAGCAATTTCTAATGTGGCGGTACCTGAGGTGGTTAACACCGCATCGCAACATTGAACCACATCATAAAATTCTTGTTTGACCACGCGCACGTTAACTGTCGCCGTTGCCAGATAAGATGCTATCAATTCATCGCTGACAGAATTGGCCTGCGGCAACATAAACTGACACCCCGGCAGTTGACCGGCTATCTGCTCGGCTGCCAGCAACATTTCCGGTAACAACCGTTTAATTTCATTGTGCCGACTACCGGGTAACAAACCAATAACCGGTGTGTCCACATTGATCTCAAAATGGCCTCGCACCGTCGGCTTGGTATATTTAGGCTTCACGGCATCTACCGACGGGTGCCCCACATAACGAACCGGTACTTTTTCGCGTTCATAATAAGGGACTTCAAAAGGAAAGATAACGGCCATCATATCAATGACGCGGCCATATTTTTTAACCCGCCCCGGACGCCAGGCCCACACTTGCGGGCTGACATAAAAAAGCACCTTAACCCCACACTGTTTCGCATACCTGGCTAATTTATAATTAAACTCTTTATAATCAACACAAATTAAGAGATCGGGTTGTTGTTCACGCAAGGTTTTTTTAACCTGCTCTAAAGCTCGCTTAATTTCACGGTAATGGCGCAGTACTTCCACAATGCCAATCACACCAATATTCGAGGCATCAAAACACAACTCGATGCCCGCCTCACGCATACAGGTGCTTCCCATACCGATGCCTGTTACTGTAGGAGACATGGCTTTAAGCGCCAAAAACAATTCTGCACCGTGACGATCACCCGAGGCTTCACCCGCCACGATCATCACGCTCGGATTTTTTTTATGCTGCTCTGTCAACGACCCGCTCTCCCCTTAACCGCTCAACACCCTAAGACAAGGTAGCGCTAATAACAGCCGCAATCTCTCTGACTTGACTATCACTCAGACTCGGACAAATAGGGAGTGAAAGACAACGTGCTGCAACCGATTCCGTAACCGGTAAAGATAACCCCGCGCAACTGTCTAAAAAGACCGCTTGTTGATGCAACGGTACAGGGTAGTAAACCGCACAAGCAATCTGCTGTGCCTGTAGGGCGGCTAAAACCTTTTCTCGATGATCTGATAACAGCGTGTACTGATGATAAACATGCACACCGAGACCGTCTTCAAACGGTGTTTCTAACGGCAAGCCTTGAAGTAACTCGGAATACAAATGCGCCACCGCACGCCGGCGTTGATTACTGTTTTCAATACGCTTCAGTTTAGCCCGCAAAATAACCGCCTGCATTTCATCTAACCGGCTGTTATAACCAATCACATCATGGTAATAACGCACGTCAGAACCGTGATTACGTAATTTTTTTATCATCGAAGCGACCGCATCAGAGGACGTTGTCACTAACCCTCCATCACCATAAGCCCCTAAATTCTTACTGGGAAAAAAACTAAACCCTGCCGCATCACCAAAACTACCGGTTTGTTGGCCGTCAATCGATGCGCCAAAAGATTGCGCACAATCTTCAATCAATTTAAGACTGTGACGCTCACACAAAGCCTTAATAGCACTCATATCAGCGGGCTGACCAAAGAGATGAACCGGCATAATCGCGCGGGTTTTAGCGGTAATCGCAGCAGCGATTGTTGCTGCGGTAATATTAAGCGTCTTGGCATCGATATCTACAAACACCGGCGTCGCTCCAACGTAACGAATCGCTTCCGCTGTGGCAATAAAAGTAAAGGCCGAAGTAATCACTTCATCCCCTTCACCAATACCGGCTGCTATTAATGCCAAATGTAGCGCATCCGTTCCAGAGGCCACACCAATCGCATGTTTAACCCCTAAAAAATCGGCCGCTTCTTGCTCAAATGCCTGTACATTCGGCCCTAATATAAAAGCACAACTGTCTAAAACCCCATTGATGCCTTGTTGGATCTCAGCTTTAATTTCGTTGTATTCTGCTTTCAGATTTACCATTGGAATCATAATCACTATCCTTATCTTTTAACATTGATAACTTATTTTAATGCGTCGCCTTCAGGCACTTATTCTGACTCACCAATGAGCTGACTAATTTGTATGGCGACTTGAAGCGCTCTTTTTCCGGATTCACCACTGACTAACGGCGCCTCACCCATTTTAATGCATTGTAAAAATGACTTAATCTCTTCCAATAAAGCGTCACCATTTTCAAAAGTAGACTTGTTTGTTTTAATGTCTGGGATCCCTGGAAACATTTCTTTATCGCCGATTTGATGCTGCGTCAGAACACGATTTTGGAAATCAACCGACACATAACAACTGGGTCGGAACATACGCATTTTGCGTTCCATTTTCATGCTCACCCGACTGGCGGTCACATTGGCAACACAACCATTCTTAAACACAATACGTGCATTAGCAATGTCGGTTCCTTTTGTTAAAACCGGGGTACCACTTGCATCCAAGCGCTCTATTTCCGAATCAACCAATGCTAAAATAATATCGATATCATGAATCATTAAATCCAAAACTACACTGACATCATTAGCCCGCGGATTAAAAGGCGATAACCGATGCGATTCAATAAACAGCGGCTTATCCGGCAAATGATCTAATCCCATGACGGCGGGGTTAAAGCGTTCTAAATGACCGACTTGTAACAAAACATTATTAGCCTTTGCCGCGGCTATTAATTCATCGGCTTCTTCAACAGTCACCGTAATAGGCTTTTCCACCAACACATGGGTGCCGTGATTAATAAAATCCAAAGCGACTTGGTGATGTAAAGTTGTCGGTACCACAATACTGACCGCATCGACCTGACCCAATAACTGACGGTAATCTGTCAGCGCTTTCGTTTGATGTTTTTGTGCGATCTCTTCGGCCGCCTGTTGATTGACATCAACAACCGCAATCAATTCCGAATCGGGCAAACTGGCATATTTTTCTGCATGAAACTTACCTAAATAACCGGCACCGATCACTGCACTCTTAATTTTTTTCATCGCTGATATCTTTACTTAGAAAAAATAATTTTAATATAAATCGTTACTTAAACCCATGCACACCCCGCTTTGACTTAACCGCTAGCCATGCTTTCAAAATCAACATTTCCGGTGTGTCCGCTAAATCTTCAATAGATTCTTGTGCTTTAAGGCGCCTAAAAGCCGTCGTTAATATTTTATAACGTTCACCACTAATACCCGCTCGTCGCAACCCAATGGAGTTAAGTCGATAATGCTTAGCCGGTGCACCGCCTGCTGTCGTAAAGGGTAAAACATCCATGCTTAACCCTGAGGTTCCTCTAACAATCGCAAAAGGCCCTACGCGGCAAAATTGATGTGCAACCACAGCACCACCCATAAACACATTATTACCCACCTCAACAAAACCACCAATGGCCACATTATTCGCAAAAATAGTCTGATCTCCAATCATACAATCATGCGCAACATGACTATGATTCATAAAAAAACACTGTGAGCCAATACTCGTCGCCCCCTCAACAACCGTTGCTCGATGGGCGGTAAATCCTTCTCGAAAAACATTGTTATCACCGATAGTTAAATAACTCACTGTTGCGGCTTTAAATGCGATATCTTGCGGTAAATCACCCAGCACCACATGTGAATGAACCTGGTTGCCAGAACCCATTTGCGTAAAACGTTTTATCACCGCATGCGCCTGAATCTCACAACCCTCACCGATAACCACATCCGGTTCTATCACCACATAGGGACCAACTATAACGGCATCACCCAGTTTTACATTGTCGGCAATACACGCTGTAGGGTGAATTTGATTTGTCATGTTAATTAACCTCTTGGATGAAACTGCTGATGTAATTCTTTTAATCGTTCTTGCGCAATATGTGTATAAATCTGTGTTGTCGATAAATCACTGTGCCCGAGTAATAATTGTACCACTCTTAAGTCAGCACCATGATTTAACAAATGTGTCGCAAAAGCGTGTCGTAATGTGTGCGGTGACAGTGATTTAGTAATACCGGCGACACGGGCATAACGCTTAATCAAATACCAAAAAGCCTGACGAGACATCGCTGAACCACGATGCGTTATAAACAAAAAATCACTTTGCCGACCGGCTAAAATAGCTTCTCGCGCCGTACTAATATAGTGTTCCAACCAACTCAATGCTTGTTCGCCCACCGGAACGAGTCGCTCTTTATTTCCCTTCCCCACTATACGTACCGCGCCTTGGCGTAAACTAATTTGTTCAAACCGAAGTGAGATTAATTCTGAAACCCGAAGTCCGGTCGCGTATAGCAACTCCAACATGGTTCGATCACGACACCCTAAGGCCAATGTCTCATCCGGTGCTGCCAGTAACTTCTCAACATCATCTTCGGATAAACTCACCGGTAACGGCCGACCTAACTGTGGCGGCTCAATATGCGTCGTCGGATCTACTTTGAGTTGCCCTTCGCGCACTAAATAACGATAAAACTGACGTAATGCTGACAACATGCGTGCTGCTGAACGGCGACTTAGCCCGTGTTCAAAGCGCACGGCCATAAATTGTGAAATATCACTGCTCTGCACATCAAGCATACTTTTAGCCGCTAAAAATTCGGCAAAAATCAGTAAGTCACTGCCATAAGCACTCAGCGTATTCTCACTCAATCCTTGTTCAGACCAACTCGCATCTAAAAATAGATCAATTAAAGCTTTAGCCTTTATCATTTAAAATAACTAACCGTTAGCACAAAACCTACAGCAGTATACTGAATTCAATACGGTTATATCAAAAAGGTGTTTCTAAAACTTAGCTCACTAAAGTCATACTCAAAAAAAAACAGCCCTAAGGCTGTTTTTTTCCTGAAAACTCAACGATTGCTTACTTAAGTTTTTCCTTAATACGTGCACGTTTACCGGTTAAGTTACGCAAGTAATACAATTTAGCCCGACGCACATCACCACGGCGCAGAACTGTAATATCACCCACTATGTGACTGTGTGTTTGAAAAACACGCTCAACACCTTCACCATGAGAAATCTTACGTACTGTAAACGCTGAATTAGCACCACGATTCCGTTTAGCAATCACAACGCCTTCAAAAGCCTGTAATCTTTCACGACTTCCCTCTGTTACTTTAACCTGAACAACAACAGTATCACCGGGGTTAAAATCCGGAATGTTAGTCTTTAATTGTTCTTGTTCCAGTTGCTCAATAATATTACTCATGACACACCCTTAACTCTTAGTTTTAATCTCTTTCAATAATGCTGCCTGCTCATCAGACAACGCCATCTCATTTAATAAATCCGGCCTTTTAGACCGCGTATTTTTCCAGGACTGTTGCAGTCGCCAACGGGCAATTTCCGCATGATTACCACTCAACAGCACACTCGGAACCGACTTACCGTCTATCAACTCTGGCCGAGTATAATGCGGGCAGTCCAACAAACCATTCATATATGAATCTTGCTGAGCCGATTCCTGAGCACCCAACGCACCCGGTACTAACCGAGTAACTGCATCTATAACCACTAACGCAGCCAATTCACCGCCACTGATTACATAATCTCCCAGTGACCATTCTTCATCGATTTCAGCTTCTATTAAGCGCTCATCAATGCCTTCATAACGACCTGCGACCAAAACCAACTGTGTTAGTTCACAAGTCTTTACCAATAAATCTTGAGTTAGCGGTCTTCCCTGTGGACTTAAATAAACCACTTTTCTCGCTTTGCTATCACCCGCCTTTTTGGCATTTATAATAGCGTCCTGTAAAGGTTGATACATCATCACCATTCCAGGTCCACCACCATAAGGTCTAGCATCTACCGTTCTGTGTCGATCTTCAGTGAAATCTCTAGGATTCCAGGTTACCAAGTCGACCAACTGATTATCTATGGCCCTGCCAACAATGCCAAAACCAGAAGCCTGCTGAATCATCTCAGGAAACAACGTTACAACATCAAAACGCATACTAGCCACTAAAAGTCAGGATCCCAATCAACTTCAATGCGGCCCGCCACTAAATCAATCTTTTTAAGAACCGACCCTTGAATAAAAGGGATCAGCCGCTCACTATCCCCTTGAACCACGAGCACATCATTTGCACCGGTTTCTAAAAGATGATCCACAACGCCTAAAGAAACACCCGTCGTCGTCACAACGGCCAAACCAATAAGATCTGACCAATAGTATTCATCTGGCTCTGGATCAGGTAATTGACTTCGTGCTATTGAGATCGTCCAACCACATAAGGACTCTGCTTGCTCGCACTGCTCAATCGTTTCCAAACGAGCAACAATACCTTTACCCTGAATTCGACCGTCGATTACTTTCAACAACCGCTGTTCACGCCCCTTCTCTAATAACCAGGGCGAATAACTCACTATGTTTTCTCTCGGACTGGTGTCTGAAAAAACCTTAACCCAGCCATTAACACCAAAAATACCGGTGATTTTACCTATGACAAGATGTGTTTCTGCCACGGGTAATCTTTTACTCTGCCGCTTTCTTTGCTTCTTTTACCAACTTAGCAACACGCTCTGAAGTTTGTGCACCGTGTGACTTCCAATGCGTTAC
>ENA-OSET01000256-OSET01000256.1-sediment-metagenome-genome-assembly--contig:-NODE-256-length-61378-cov-7.731065_pt1 | contig 61378 bp, 62 predicted proteins | sample MGYA00237882_ERZ534229 | MGnify/ENA primary metagenome ERZ534229 (study PRJEB26408, sample SAMN06266212) | sediment metagenome | isolation source: Hudson Canyon methane seep mesocosm | place: USA:Hudson... | reverse complement strand
AGCTGTGGCTCGCTCAACAAGTGTTGCAATACAAGACTGGTTTTTAGAACCGGCTATCAAGTCACCTTCGCAATGTCCGGCCACTTTTCGTTGTTTTATTTCTTCTGGACGGCAGTGAATAAATTGATCATCATCGACTTTAACAGGGCCATTATCACAACGGATAAAAGGTGGTTTCCCCCGCCATTCAATAATGTGTTCCAATGACCAAATAATACGCTCTGCGGGTAAAGAAAGATCGGCATCAATTGTTAACCCTCACAATTAAAGTCATCGAGGATATTGAATAATCGACCGCTACGACCATTTGATAACTGAACGTGCATAAAGTCTATCGACCAACATTCTCGACTTTGCTACTGCTAATGACTCAGCCATTTCTCGCTTGAGTCATTTGTGATGCTTTATCCGCAAGTTCAACTCTAGCTCTCGATAGATATGGTAAACCCGCTTATGGTTCCATTGATGACTTTTCACATTACGTAAATAGAAGAAGCATAAACCAAAACCCGAATTTCGTTGATTCTGAGTCAGGCCTATCAATAAATCAGCAATCAATTAGTTGTCCGAACTCAGTTTAGCGTCATAGCGATAAAAGGTTTCACTAATAAGAAAAGCACGGCATGAGAGACTGATCGTTAATTGCTTATTATTGACAGCATCCTTAGCAAGTGAGCGTCGCTCGGAAGCTTTTAGCACTTTTTTGCCATGTGTTCCTGTATGACCTCGCTTTTAAGACGTTCTTCAGCATACATTTTTTTCAGACGACGATTTTCATCTTCAAGTTCTTCCATTCGCATCATTAAGGATGAATTCATTCCGCCGTATTTTGAGCGCCATTTATAAAAACTTGAAGTACTCATGCGGTATTCAAGGCATAGCTCACCGACAGGTACACCATTTTCGGCTTGTTTTAAAATAGTTAATATTTGACTATCACTAAAATGTGCTCTTTTTATGAATATTGTCCTGGTGTTAAATATAAGAGAAAATTCCACTTTTGACTTCATTTATTTTTCGGGGGGATTACCAAAGTACCTATTATGCTCAACGTCGCCTCAAACCTATCAAAACTGAACAGGTGAGGATAGTGTCTGCCATTCAATCTATTTCGGTAGAGACTGGCTTCACCTATGGAAGACGTCGCATGAAAGAAGCCTTGGCATATACCGAACTAGCACTCTGCTGAAACAAGCTGCAGTAAAAGTGATTAGACCATCACAGAAACATTATTATCCTAATGCAGGCAAAGCTCATCTTATTGTTTCTCACCTACTTAATCGGCAGTTTAAGCCTGAATAAGCTAATACCGATTGGGTGGCTGATATTAACTATATCTGCACTCATCAAGGATCGAGTTAGCTTGCTTGCATACTTGATCTTGCAACCAAAGAAATCGTGGGCTGGACTATGTCGAAAAGACCTAATGCTGAATTAGCAAAAACAGCATTAAGCCATACCATTCTAAGGCTACAACCCGCTACAGAAAAATTGATGTTTCATTCTGCTCAAGGTGTGCAATATTCTGCAAAACTAGTCATAACTTATTTGAATGTATTGAAGATAACGCAGAGCTTGCGTCGCCGTGAAAATTGTTGGGACAACAGCCATAATGGATCGTTTTTTCAGAAGTTTAAAATCAGAGCGATTGAATAATTTAACGTTTATTCATCATATTGTAGCGGTTGGCACTGTTGAAAGTTACATTTATTTTTATAACCATAAGTGATTACACTCGACCCTTGGTTATATTATTCCCCTGCAAAAAAAGGCAGAATTAAAAAAGCGGTTGCTGAAAGTTTTTTGGTACGCTTAAAACAGAATTAATCTATCAGAACTCTTATCATTCAGGAGAGCAAGCTAAGAAAAGTATCTTTGAGTATATTGAAGTGTTTTTATAACCGAGTAAGGCCTTATTTAACATTAAATTATCAATCACCGGACAACTTTGGGAAAGTGTTTTATAATAGCAATTAATGTCCAATCGTTTGGGGGGAAGATCCATACTGCCCTCTTTATTCAACCCTTTTATTTCATTGACTGTTAAAACAGGCAAAGTTGTGCTTGCTGAGTTTTCATATGGCGGCAAACTCGACTCTACTTTGAATTAGGATTCAACTAAATCTCGTCGAGCAGCATGGTTCCTAAAGAAATATTTTTTCCTTGGGTTGACTGGAACTGTTTATTGAAAGGCAGGGGATGGCTGATAAAATACAACTCTGTTAATTAACTGATACCCTTTGGAGAGCCGCATCTAGTGCTGATGAAGCTCTTCAATATCACACTAAAAAGTCAAGACCACCTTAAATCTATTTTACCGATATATGTAATTGGTATTATCTGTTTTACTAATTTACAATTAACCCTTATTATTGTAAGAAATTAAACGCGTATCTGGTGATCCCACGATTAGTTAACTTTTAAACTTAAGTTAACGCGCATTACTCTTTACCAAACAGAATATTATTTATTGTGATGAATGATTCAAACGTTATATTTCCGATCCCTGAAGAATTGACTAAACAGTTGTCGAGTCTGAGTGCTCAACAGCAATCTTTTTTAGCTGGATACCTTTGGGCTTCTAGTCAACAAGCAACTACCGATGTGGCTATTCCAACAGCGGCGGCTTCTGTTGCTAAACCAAAACGAAAAATTAATGTGATTTCGATATCACAAACAGGCAATGCGGCTGGCATAGCGAAAAAACTGACCGAAAAACTTCAAGCCGAATCACTCGATGCAAACTTGACGAGTGCAGGTAGCTATAAAGCCCGCCAATTAACTAAAGAAGACATTGTCATCATCGTCACGTCAACCCAAGGTGATGGTGAATCTCCCGAAGAAGGAATGTCTTTATATAATTTTCTGTTCGCTAAAAAAGCACCCAAACTCGATGGTGTCAGCTTTGCGGTTATCGGTCTAGGGGATAGTTCATATCCACTGTTCTGTCAGGCGGGTATCGAGTTTGACACCAAATTAGGTGAGTTGGGCGGTGAACGTTTATTAGATCGTGTCGATGCCGATGTCGATTTTGAGCCCGTTTCCGATGCATGGATTGAACAAGTCGTCACCAAACTAAAAGATGTCGCTGGCAGCGGGCCTGCACTGAAAGTTGTAGCATCGGCTGCGACAGATGATGTCCACACTCAAAGTGAATTTAATAAAGATAATCCCTACACAGCTACGCTACTAAAAAACCATAAGTTAGTCACCGAAGATGCTGATAAAGTGGTCATGCATATAGAGATTGATCTTGATGAGTCTGGCTTGCACTATCAAGCAGGTGATGCATTAGGTGTGATCACCAATAACCCTAGCGATTTAGTCGATGAAGTCTTATCCTTAAATGGCTTATCAGGCGATGAAAGCGTCGAAAGTCGTAAAGGCACTACGACTATTGGACAAGCATTAACTGGTCAATGCGATTTAAATCAGCTGACACCTAAGTTTTTAGCAGATTACGCGAGTAGTGCGAATGATGATGTATTAACCGCATTAGTAGAAGATAAAGATAAATTACAAGGCTACCAAGCTTGGACTCCTTTGCTAGGTTTATTACAAGACTACCCACAAAAATTGAATGAGCAACGTTTATATGATGGTCTTAAACCATTAACGCCTCGCTTATATTCAATTGCTTCATCACAAGAAGAAGTAGGCGAAGAAGTTCATCTATGTGTTGGTCTAGTTGATATCGACTGCAAAGATAAACGCTATACGGGCAGTGCCTCAGGTTTATTGAGTAACCGTCTTGAAGAAGGTGATGAACTGCAAGTGTTTATTGAACACAACCCTCGCTTTCGTTTGCCTAAAAATGCCGATACTCCCGTAATCATGATTGGTCCAGGAACCGGCATAGCGCCATTTAGATCCTTTATGCAGCAACGTCGCGCTGACGAAGCAAAAGGAAAAAACTGGCTTATTTTCGGTAACCGCCATTATCGCAGTGACTTCTTATACCATGCTGAATGGGTTGATTACCGAGATCAAGGCTTATTAAACGATTGTTCACTAGCATGGTCACGTGATGGCGATGAAAAAGTCTATGTGCAAGATAAAATTCGTGAGCAGGCAGAACAATTCTGGCAATGGTTAGAACAAGGTGCACATATTTATATTTGTGGTGATGCATCACGGATGGCAAAAGATGTGGAAAAAGCAATTCTTGATGTGATTGCCAAGCAAGGTGGAAAAGATGAAGATGAAGCCACCGAATACCTTAACGAAATTCGTCAAGAAGATCGTTATCAAAGAGATGTATATTAATAAAATAGGTAATATTAGATGAGTGCATTTGACCTAGATCATAAACAATCCGATCAAGCGCCAGAGCTTATCGTTAAAGGCAAGTTTGCCGATAATGAACGTCTAAAAGGCGACAGCAATTTTTTACGTGGAACGATTGAAAAAGACCTGCGAGACAAATTAAACAGTGGCTTTCGTGGTGATAACTTCCAACTAATTCGGTTTCATGGCATGTATGCTCAAGACGATCGTGACATTCGTCCCGATTTGGTCTCACGCAAACTAGAGCCAAGAAAAAACATCATGTTACGTTGCCGTCTGCCGGGCGGCATCATAACGCCTGAACAATGGTTAGGCATTGATAAATTCGCGACTGAAAGTACCGACTACGGCAGTATTCGTATTACTAATCGCCAAACATTCCAGTTTCATGGTGTCTTGAAAGAAAACATCAAACCAATGCACCAATGGTTGCATCATTTAGGCTTAGACTCAATCGCGACAGCGGGTGACGTTAATCGTAATGTATTGTGCACCACTAACCCGATTGAATCACAATTACACCGTGAGGCCTATGCGGCGGCAAAAACATTATCTGAGCACTTGTTGCCAAAAACTCGTGCCTATGCCGAAATTTGGTTAGATGAAGAAAAGAAATTTTCGACTGAAGATGACAACAAAAACTATGAGCCTATTTTAGGTGAAAAGTACTTACCTAGAAAATTTAAGACAACGGTCATCATCCCACCGCATAATGATGTTGATATGCATGCCAACGATATGAACTTCGTCGCAATTGCTGATGAAACCGGTGATAAATTAGCCGGCTTTAATGTCATTGTGGGTGGTGGTTTGTCGTTTACCCATGGTCTTAAATCCACTTATCCTATCATCGCACGTGAATTTGGTTATATTCCAGCCGATAAAATCATCGCCTGTGGCGAAGCGATTTTGACCGTACAGCGCGACTGGGGTAACCGGGTAGATCGTACAAATGCCAAAACCCGTTATACCCTTGAACGCGTCGGTGTTGAAACCTTCAAGGCCGAAGTTGAACGTCGGATGAATCACACTTTTGAAGATATCCGTCCGTATGAACTTACTGAGCGGGGTGATCGCATCGGTTGGACTAAAGGCGTAGAAGGCTTTCACCATTTAGCGCTATTTATCGAAAATGGCCGTTTATTAGGCGAAAAGAAACAAGGTCTTGCTGAAATCGCCAAAATTCATAAAGGCGACTTCAGGCTGACTGCCAATCAAAACCTAATTGTTGCTGGTGTCGCAGAAGAACATAAAGCCGATATCGAGAGCATTGCAAGAGCTCATGGCTTAATCGCCGATACGACCCAACAACGCCAAAGAGCGATGGCATGTGTTTCATTACCAACCTGCCCGTTAGCGATGGCCGAAGCAGAGCGCTATTTACCCACATTTATCGATAAGATCGAGGGCATGTTAACAAAACACAACATTCCCGATGATTATCTCATCACACGTATTGCTGGCTGCCCGAATGGGTGTGGACGTGCCATGCTAGCTGAGCTGGGTTTAGTGGGTAAAGCACCCGGTCGCTATAATATGTATATCGGCGGTAATCGAGCTGGTAGTCGTGTGCCAAAACAATATTTGGAAAACGCGTCTACTGATGAAATTCTCAATGCGACCGATGGCTTAATTGAACGCTGGTCGAAAGAACGTGAAACAAAGGAAGAATTCGGTGATTTCGTGATCCGAGCCGGTATTATTCAAGAAGTCAAACTAAGCGCAACCGATTTCTGGGACTAAGCCCCTTACACCAAAAATGAAAAAAGCGAGCCTTGTGTTCGCTTTTTTTCGATACCTGTTTTAATATCAGTAAAATTACTTATAGTTAACTATAATATTGGTCGAACCGATATAGGTATCACTATGCATTTTACGTTACGTCAATTAGAAGTATTTCTTGCCATTGCTAAGGCAGGTAATTTAACCCGAGCCGCACAACAACTCAATCTATCTCAAAGTGCTGCCAGTAGTGCATTAAAAGACTTAGAAAGTCAGTTTGAGCTATTATTTTTTGATCGCATAGGCAAACGACTGCGGATCAATGAGCAAGGCGCTCAACTTAGACCAAGAGCAGAAAGCCTCATGTCGCAGGCAAAAGAGTTGGAACAAAGCCTATTAAACAGTGAGCAATCTAGTCAACTCAATATTGGCGCCACACTGACTATCGCTAATGTATTAGCGTTGAAGATGGTCTCCGAATACTTGGCTGATAATGCAGAAGCGATAATTTCTCTCGCAATACATAATACCGAACATATCATTGAAAAAGTAGTTAATTTTGAGCTTGATATGGGCATGATTGAAGGCGAATGCCATCACCCTAAACTGTCCGTTATCCCATGGCGAGATGATCATTTGAACTTATTTTGTAGTCCCAAGCACCCTTTCGCATCAAAAGATATCATCACCGACAACGATCTACTCGCGGCAAAATGGATCTTACGCGAATCGGGTTCTGGGACCAGACAAACCTTCAACCGAGCCATGCACGGCCTGATGCCCAAAATGAGCATTACACTCGAACTCCGAGAGACCGAGGCCATTAAAAGTGCTGTTAAACACAATATTGGCATTAGCTGCTTATCAACGCTCTCCTTGCAAGAAGAATTCGAGCGAGGTGACTTAATCAAACTCAGTACACCTGATAGAGACTTGAGTCGCAAACTATACCTAATCATACACAAGCAAAAGCACATCACTAACAGTCTACAAAACTGGATCGATTTATGTAGCGCTTAAGAGCAAACTAATGAGTAGACTTTGACCCTAACTGTGCAAAATATCCTTGATTTCTAGATAAGCAAAGAACCCATGAGTTTAGACATTCCCATCACGGCGTACACTTTATTATCAAGATGAATTTACCTTATTTTTTTATTTCAATTTTTTAGCGTGAAATAAAAACAGATCAATACTACTGAAAGGGTAATTAAAATTAGTCAAATCAATGCAAGCTTTAATGTTCTTTTTCGGTCTGTGTGAGACCATGTATGGGAGGGACGGCGCCAACTAATTAACCGGCTACATATTGATATACCTGGCTTTTTAATTGTTTGGTGCCGAGAATAAAAATCACCATACTTTTTTTATCTAGTTATGGATACCTTTAGTGGTAACACCTAACCTATTTGCTACCTTACTGACTTTGTAACCACGCTCTGTTAGTTGTGTAACCGTTTCAATCTTAAGGTCTTCTGGATATCGTGTTGCGCTCATTTTACATCCTTATTTTATTGCCTTAATTGTAACGCTATTAGGTGTCTACCGTTTTAGTGGCATACCATTCCCAATGGCCGAGAGTCCTACGGTTATCGATATTCTTTGAACGTTTTTGAATAGAAACACCGTTAATCATATTGATAAAATCTCTATTTCCACTTGTCGAATGATAATCGACTGTGACGCATAGGACTATTTCTGCGAAGGTGCTCGGTAAAATAATGATGAACCATATGTCTGGATCGCACATAGAGTGACTTAAAAATAATCTCATAAGAAACGTGCATACGCTTTTATCTTGAATATTCAACTTTAAGCCAGCCTGATATTTGCTCTGGTGAGCACTGCTTGTCGAGTGAGTACGCTTTAATAATTTTATACAAGTAAGTACCAGACACCAGTTTTGTTGGCTCAACACATGCTTCATGCCTAGTGTCATACTGCTAGCACAATATCTCGAGTTTTTATTCGCTCTATTTCTTTTTAATTCTCAACTTATTGTCGAGGCTGAACGGTTAAGGAGCCAAGCATTGCCCCCCATCACCGATTAGAAATAAGAAGAACACCATGCCATGTGTCAAACCACTTGCACCTAAGTGGTAAGAGTCTCGGGCAAATAGTCATATACCAATGCCTGAAGCAAAATAGAGAATAACAAAAACCTGTTTGGCAGACTTAGACTATTCATAAAATAAGGCCGTTGCTAAAATAATTAAGGCTAAGGTGTAGAAAGTAAGTGCTTAAAAGTACTGTGTAATACAGGTCAAAATACTAAACCAAGCAGAGCACTAGGGTCGCGTGGATAAATACTGTAATGTCTGAAATCCAGATGAAATAGAATTTCTACACCTTTAATTACCTATAAGAAAGTAATTGCAGTAATAACTGTGTGTAAAATACTGTTAAATGAAGCGTGTTGGTTTACTTCCATTTCTTAGCGCTCTCAGGGATGTTTATTTTACTCTGTCACCCTCAATCTATTGTTTCTATCTCGGCTTTTACGCACCAGATCATTGCCGATGTTATTACTGCCTTGTTTAGCTAGTCGGTCATACAGTAAGACGTTAACGGTTGCAGCTAAATTCATACAACCAATTGTTGGGATATAAACCACATCATCTGCCCTATCTATAATTTCTTGGCTAATAGACCCATCTTCGGGACCAAAAATATAAAAAGCATTGTCGGGATGAGTGTATTCGGGTAGAGGTATGGCATCAATAGCCAGTTCGACACACACTACTGTCATATTGTCAGTCACGGCATCTAATAATGATTCAGCACTAGAAACAACAACGTCTTTACTTACTTTACGACTGATATCTAAAGAGCGCTCTTGATGACTCAATGCACGTGGATACCGCCCGCCAGTGTAAAAAATAGCTGGCACTTGATAGTTACCTGCTGCACGCATCACCGAGCTGACATTATCAGGACTTTTAGGATTAACAAGCCCAATACTGACTTTTGATGAATTCATAGCTTAAAGCTCAATAATTTTAGTTAAATAACAGCTTAAAATCGATTACAATAACATTTTTATTTAGTCACATCGAAACATAATGGCACAAGAAAATCTCCCAGATAGTACTCAACAAGATAAGATTATTTGTGACTGTACAGGTACAACCGATATCAAGATCCAACAACTAATTGATAATGGTGCTGATACTCTAGATAAAATTGCCAGTGCGACCGGTGCTACTACCGGTTGCGGTTCATGCGACATTTTAATAATAGAGATGCTAGAAGATTAAGCCAGCCTTTATAGTGCACCGGACTTAACTAGCAACTGGTGAATACTTTCAGCAATCAATTTATAACCAGCAGCATTAGGGTGAATATAATCAGATTTAAGCGTAGGAGTTCGCTCTACTTTCTGTAATATGGCTAGCTCAATAGGAACAGTGCGTACCTATGATAGTTCAAGGTATAAATCAGGTATATTTAGCATTAAGTTAAAGTTAGGGACAGTAATTAATACTACTTCAGTCCCTGATTTCTTTGAACAGTGCGATCATCTTGTCTAAATTACTTTTAAGCTGTTGCTGACCCAACTTCTGAATCATGTCATTTCCACCATGACACAAGATAACAAGATCTGGTTTGACTTGTGCTAACACACTTGGTAGACGTTCTAAGCCTTGTTGAGTAACTTCGCCAGGCACTCCCTTATTAATTGACCGTTAGACATGATAGCTGGGCTAGTATGACTGGATAACTTTGCATCTCACTATTCGCGCCTGAGCCAAACGTTAAACTGTCTCCATAGGCAAGAATGACAGCATCAGGTGCTAACCGTATTAAAGTAGGTTGGGAATCACTACAGCCACTAAAACATAATATCTCTCAAATGGTAACAGTTACTTTAAATTACGCTTTTGTTGTTGGAAATAATCGATGGAAATTGTCTGTGCTTGCTCTGGCAATGTTTTCTATACTATCGCCACGCAACTCAGCTAAAAACTCAGCCACATGTTTCACAAAGGCAGGTCTATTCGTTTTGCCCCGATGAGGCACTGGTGCTAAATAAGGTGCGTCAGTTTCAATAAGAATTCGATCTAGTGGCAATTTTTTAGCAACTTCTTGTAATTCACGTGCATTTTTGAAGGTCACTATTCCAGAGAGTGAAATATAAAAACCGATATCAAGTGCACGCTGTGCTGTTTGCCAGTTTTCAGTAAAACAGTGGATGATACCACCCGCCTGCTCAGCACCCTGTTGTTCTAAAATATCCATCGTGTCGTCACGCGCTTCACGTGTATGAATTATTAATGGCTTTTTAAGCTCTTTAGCAACATCTATATGGGTTCGAAAACGATCACGTTGCCATTCCAGATCCCCTTCACTTCGGAAGTAATCTAAACCTGTTTCACCAATAGCAATCACTTTATCATGCGTAGCAAGCGTTGCTAATTCTTCATGACTAAAGTTTTCATCTTGCTCAACATTGGGGTGAATACCAACACTTGCAGTAATATCTGGATATTTTTCTGCAATAGCAATGATATCGTGACAACTTGCTTTATCAATTGATATACATAGTATATGGTCGACTAAATTATCTTTTGCTTGGGCTAAAACGGCTTCAAGCCCACCCTCTTGTTCAGCTAATAAATTAAGGTGGCAGTGGGAATCAATAAACATATCTTTAGGATTTACATTGTGTGAGTGGTTTTATCTGATTTCAATCGTTCCGTCAGATAGGTTTCTATTTTATTTTTTACTGCTAAGCCTGAACCATCAAGATTACTAAAGTGGACACCAATGCCTGCTGCTTGATTGCCTTGAGCTCCCTTTGGTGTTAGCCATGCAATATTCCCAGCAATAGGGATACGTTCAACTTCGGTCATTAAGGTCAGTAAGATAAAGACTTCATCTCCAAGTTCATAGACTTTATTGGTAGGGATAAAGATCCCACCATTTTTTAAAAAGGGCATATAGGCATGATAAAGCATGTTTTCATCACTTATTTTGAGTGATAATATGCCTTTTTTTGGGTTCATTGCCATATCAAATTACCTTCGTTTGACTAATTAATCCTTGACTTATTAGTCCAATTTTCATCCGTCACCGAAACAATAAACTGCTCTATTAACAGTATCTTGTTAATGTTATTTGATGAAGATAATAACTTTATTGCTGCTATGATGCAATCGTAAATATGCCAATATCGTTTTGCTTGCACAGTACTAAGTTTATTCAATACTCGGCCTAATCTCTGTTGAATAAGTACCTGAAGGTGGTTAAAGGTTAAAGTAATATCATATTCCTGCCACTTCTTAGCCAGTTGAACAGGATTTGATCGGCCGTTAATAATTAAGTCAAAATCATCTTCAATAACCTGAATTTGTTTAATAATATCTGAATCTAAAAGTTCTATAGCCCTTAGTGGCGCACCTTTAGCTAAAGATAAAACTCGTTTTAATGTATCTTCATCTATGTCATTTCTGGCCTGTTTTATGAACTCGTAAGCCTCACTCTCTGAGGGAACATTAAAAGCTATTTTCTGACATCTACTCAATATCGTAATAGGTAATTTTTCAGGCTTTGATGAAAGTAGCAACAATAAGGTGTTTTTCTGCGGCTCTTCTAATAGTTTCAATAAACTATTATTTGAACTGATGTTCATACTATCGGCAGGTGAAATAATGACTGTCTTCCAGTTTGACACAGCTGCAGTTAATTCTTGCTTAGCTTTTAATTGTCGAATTTGGTCTATTTTTATTTGCTTGCCCGCTTCTTCAGGCATGATAGTCGAGTGGTCAGGGTGATTCTCTGCTGAAAATAACTGACAGCTATGGCAGTGACCACACGATTCTGAATATTGTGTATTAGTACACAGAACACTAGACGCTAATTGCTTAGCTAAACTAAGTTTACCAATACCTTCAGGACCAGTTAGAATCATTGCGTGAGGTAAGCGCCCTTGTAGCTTCAATTGACCAAATTGCTGCCATTGCGCCTTCTGCCATGAATAAATCATTAGATAACTGATTGTAAAATTGTAGTTAACTGTACTTGTATTTGAGCAATGGATTGACTCGCATCAATCACTTTAATACGTGCAGGGTCATCTTTTGCTCGTTGAAGATAACAGGCTCTTATTTTTTCAAAGAAGTCGACTCTTTCCTGTTCAAAGCGATCAACACCTTGATTACGACTTAATACACGCTTTTGACCAATTTCGACGGGCAAATCAAACAATAGGGTTAAATCAGGCTGCAAGCCATTTAATGTCCAATTAGCAATCTCCGTTATTCTTGTTGGATTTATACCACGACCACCACCTTGATAGGCAAACGTTGCATCTGTAAAGCGATCTGACAAAACCCAACTCCCTTGTTCAAGTGCCGGCTTGATCAGCTGATGGACATGCTCTGCACGCGCGGCAAACATCAGTAATAATTCAGTATCGACCGCCATTGGTGTCGCTGTTGGTGTGAGTAACAAGCTTCGTATTTTTTCACCTAAAGCTGTACCGCCAGGTTCACGTGTGACAGTGACAACTTTATCGCTACTAGATAAAAATTTCTCTATAAAGGCTAGCTGAGTCGATTTTCCAGCGCCTTCTATTCCTTCAATACTAATAAACTTTGCTGTCATTATCTCTTCAACTGATATTTTCTAACAGCCTTATTATGGGCTGCTAAAGTGTTAGAAAATGCATGCCTGCCTTCTTTTCCTGTTGCGACAAAGTATAAGCTTTTTCCTGTTAATGGGTGTAATGCAGCTTGTATAGCCTCTTTACTGGGCAAAGCAATTGGGCTTGGCGGTAAGCCAAAACGAGTATAGGTGTTATAGGGTGTATCCTTGCGTAAATCTTTACGTCGAATATTTCCTTGGTAAATATCACCCATTCCATAGATAACTGTTGGGTCAGTTTGTAGCCGCATTCCCTTTTGCAATCGACGAACAAAAACACCTGCAATTTGTGGTCGTTCTTCAGCGATACCCGACTCTTTTTCAATAATTGAAGCCATAATGAGCGCTTCATAAGGCGTTTTATAAGGTAAATTTTCTGCCTTATTTTTCCATGCTTTATCTAATATTTGAGACATGGATGTATGGGCACGTAGTAATAATTTAAGATCCGTTGTGCCAGCAGTAAAATGATAAGTTTCAGGTAAAAATTCACCTTCACCATGATTATTAGGCAGTCCAATGGTCGTCATAACGCTTTTCAGATCACTATCTGAAAGCGTTGTGATGAGGCGCTTATCATTAATGACTACGTTAATAAGTTGTTGCGATGTCATGCCTTCAATAATTGTAAAGTTATACTGAACTACTTGGCCTGCAATAAATTGATCTAGTAACTGAGGTAAAGTGGTATTAACCTGTATTAAATATTCACCGGCCTTTATTAAATGCGCCTTATTTTCTAAACGACCATAAAGTGATAAATAAAGCTCAGGAAAATCACTCATACCATCCTTTGTTATCTGCTTACTTATTTTTTGTAAATTACTGCCTGGTGCAATGGTAAAAATAGTGCCACCTTCGGCAACTAACACTGGCTCTGTGATAAACCGTTGATATTCAGTCCACATATAAGCAGATAAAATAGATAGTATAAGCAGTAATAAAGCCGTTATTTTTATAGCGAAGCGCATTATTTTATTGCTTGAGAAAGCCATAATTGGCACTGTTGTGTAATTGGGCCGACACTATATGACTGCTGTGTATCTATTATATAGTTGATAGGCCAAATGCCATTAACACTATTGCAGACAAACACTTCATTTGCTTCAATAAGATCTGTCTTTGACAAGGCTTGTTCAACAACAGTTAATTCCTTTTCAGAGGCAAGTCTAATAATCGTTGCTCGGATCACGCCTGCAACGCCAGATAAATTGAGCTTAGGTGTTAGTAAGGTGCCAGATTTAACAATAAAGATATTACTCATTGTGCCTTCAATTAAATTGTCATGCTGATCAAACATTAATCCTTCAGAAATCGTTTTATCAATCCACTCATTACGCGCTAGAACTTGATCTAAGCGATTAAGATGTTTGATTCCAGCTAATGTTGAGTTTTCGGATAATCGATGCTGACAGAGTCTCACTTTGACGCCATTTTTCGGAAAGTGTTGTGGATAACTTGGCAGTGTATGACTTGAAATAATTCGTGTTGGACTTAAGTCTTGCCCAGCGTAGTAACCTCTACCACCAACGCCTCTTGTAACTATTATCTTAATCACCGCTTCGTCTTGCAGGTTTTGACGAACAAGATCTAATTCTTGATGTAACTTTGCTAAATCTGACTTGGATAATGAAATATTGAGCCGCTGAGAATCAGTGTGGAGGCGTTGCAGGTGTTGTTCTAAATACTCAATCTTATCATTGCGATAAGCAAGCGTTTCAAATAGACCGTCACCATATTGCAGACCACGGTCTAATACTTCGACTCTACTTTTGGTTTGACCATTAACTAGAATCATTTAACTCAATTAAAACTTAATTTACTTTTTTAAAGATAACAGTACCATTTGTGCCACCAAAGCCAAATGAATTTGACATCGCTATATCAATCTTCATTTCACGGGCAATATTGGGTACGTAGTCGAGATCACATTCAGGATCAGGGTTATCTAAATTAATAGTGGGTGGTGCAATTTGGTCACGAATAGCTAAAATACTAAATACAGCCTCTACACCCCCTGCAGCACCGAGTAAGTGACCAATCATTGACTTGGTAGAGCTTATGGCAACAGAGTCTGCTGCGGTGCCAAATGCAGCTTTGATCGCTTGCGTTTCACCAGCATCACCCGCAGGCGTTGATGTACCGTGAGCATTAATATAATCGACTTTATCAGGTGTTAAGCCTGCATCAGCCATTGCACTTTTCATGCAGCGAGCAGCACCGTTACCACCAGGTGATGGTGATGTCATATGATACGCATCACTGCTCATTCCTGAACCTGCTAATTCAGCATAAATTGTTGCACCACGTTTAATCGCATGTTCATATTCTTCTAAAACAACAATACCCGCGCCATCGCCTAGAACAAAACCATCACGATCTTTGTCCCATGGACGACTTGCTTTAGCAGGGGCATCATTTCGTGTTGATAATGCACGTGCAGCAGCAAAACCACCTAAGCCTGTTTTTGATGTAGACATTTCAGCACCGCCGGCAATCATAACATCTGCATCGCCATACTGAATCATACGTCCGGCAGAAGCGATATTATGTGTTCCACTTGAGCATGCAGTGGCAATAGCGATATTAGGGCCTTTCATTCCAAACATGATCGAGAGATTACCCGCGATCATATTAATGATATTACTAGGAACAAAGAAGGGTGATATTTTTCTTGGACCACCTTTTAAGTATGAGTCATAACCACTCTCGATACCTGGCAAGCCGCCAATTCCAGCACCAATGGCCACACCAATGCGTTCAGCGTTTTCATCAGTAATTTCAAGGCCAGAATCTTCGATTGCTTCTTTACCAGCTGCAATACCGTAATGGATAAATGTATCCATTTTTTTTGCGTCTTTTTTAGGAATAATAGTGGTAATATCAAAATCTTTGATACTTGCACCAAAACGAGTAGAAAAATTTTCAATATTGTCGAATTCAGTGAGCGCTGCTACGCCACTTTTTCCAGCAAGAATATTTTTCCACGTATCTTTAACATTTAAACCAACAGGCGTTACGGCTCCAAGGCCAGTGATTACCACGCGTCGTTTAGACATTTCGAATCCCCTATTACGGTTTGCTATTGCTTAAAACAACATAGCCGCCTAGTGTGCTTGATCACATCTAGGCGGCTATGGTTAACAATTAGTGATATTAAGACTGAACTGAATTAATATAATTAACGGCTTCTTTCACTGTTGTGATTTTCTCAGCATTTTCATCTGGGATTTCACATTCAAATTCTTCTTCAAGCGCCATTACTAATTCGACTGTATCTAGAGAATCTGCGCCTAAGTCATCAATGAATGATGCTTCTAATGTAACTTCATCAGCGTTCACGCCTAATTGTTCAACAACAATATCTTTTACTCGAGCTTCAATATCACTCATAACGTATGTTTCCTTCAGGGTTAAATACACAAAACGTGCACGCATTTTATAGTGCGAACACTATCGAGACAAGCTGGAATAAATATTAATGGCAGCCTCGTGGTAAATAATAGTTAACTTTTCATAAAGTTAGCTATTAATTCATATACATTCCACCGTTTACATTCAGGGTTTCTCCTGTAATGTATGCGGCTGGTTGGCTCGCTAAAAAGCTCACTGCTGCGGCAATTTCTTCTGGCTCACCTAATCGTTTTACTGGAACATTCTCTAATAATTTTTCTTTATGCGAGTCTGTAAGTGAACTTGTCATATCAGTATCAATAAAACCAGGAGCAACAGTATTAACAGTAATTCCACGCCCCCCTACTTCACGAGCAAGCGACTTACTAAAGCCAATAACGCCTGCTTTTGCTGCAGCATAGTTTGTTTGACCTGCATTGCCCATAACGCCCACAACAGAAGTTATCGTTATAATACGGCCCCAGCGTGCCTTCGTCATAGCTCGAAGACAACGTTTACTTAACTTATAAATAGGTGTCAGGTTTGTCTCAATGATGTCATTCCATTCATCATCTTTCATTCGCATTAATAAATTATCGCGGGTAATGCCGGCATTATTAACCAATATGCTCGGTGCGCCATAGTTAGCTTCAACCTCTGCCACAACAGCTTCGATTGAGTCAGCATCCGTCACATTTAAGACTAAACCAGTCCCCATAATACTTGCACCTTGCAAGAACTCTGTAATAGTTTGTGCACCCTTTTCAGAGGTTGCTGTTCCAATAACAGTAGCACCTTGCCGCCCAAGACTTAATGCGATTGCTTTACCAATTCCGCGTGTTGCACCTGTTACAAGGGCAATTTTACCTTCCAAACTCATTGTTTCTCTCCTAGTGCATTTATAGCTTTATCTAATGTTGCTGGATCAAATACAGCTAGTGCTGATATTGATTTATCAATACGTTTAGTCAAACCAGCGAGCACCTTTCCTGGCCCACATTCAACAAGGGTATCGACACCATGCTCAGCAAACCATTGAACTGTTTCAACCCAACGAACTGGATTATATAACTGCTGTGCCAGACGTAACTTAATGTCCGTAACACCTTGCGCGCTACTTACACTAACATTATGAATAACAGGCTTTTCTGGCGCCTTCATAGCCACATTAGTCAGAGACAGGGCGAGTTTTTCTGCTGCTGGTTTCATCAATGCACAATGTGAAGGAACGCTAACAGGTAATATTAAAGCCCGTTTTGCTCCTTTTTCTTTAGCAAGCTCAGTCGCTTTATTGATTGAGCTAGCACTTCCTGCAATAACAACTTGTCCTGGTGAATTAAAGTTAACTGCCTCAGCGACGCCATCACCAGCTGCTTCAAGACACACGGTTCGCACAGTATCATCATCTAAGCCGAGAATTGCGGCCATAGCACCTTCACCAACAGGAACAGCTTGCTGCATAAATTGACCGCGCTGTTCAACTAGCTTAATGGCATCACTAAAATCTAAAGCGCCCGACGCTACCAGAGCGGTGTATTCGCCTAAGCTATGTCCTGCAAAATAAGCCGGTTTAATATCAGAGCTTGCCTGCCAGCAACGCCATACAGCAATACCAGCAGCTAACATAGCAGGCTGAGTTTTATCAGTTTGATTTAGCGACTCCGTAGGACCATTGGTCACTAATTCCCATAAGTCATAACCTAAGACATTAGATGCTTCTAGGAATGTTTGTTGGACTTGTGGAAATTGTGTTGCTAACGCCGTTAGCATGCCTAAAGATTGAGACCCTTGTCCGGGAAATACAAAAGCTAAACTCATTGTTCAAACCCTATGTAGAAAGTGAGCTAGTGATACGTTATCACCACTCAAATATTAAGTAATTTACTAGGCTAGTAAGTTATTAGAGCTGAGCCCCAAGTAAACCCACCACCGAAAGCCTCAAGCAGCAGTGTTTCACCGCGCTTAATTCGGCCATCTCTGACAGCTACATCTAAAGCTAATGGAATTGATGCTGCAGAAGTATTACCGTGTTCATCGACAGTCACAACAACATTGCTCATTGGCATAGAGAGCTTTTTAGCAGTTGCAGAAATAATTCTAATGTTTGCTTGATGAGGTACAAGCCAGTCAATATCTTTTTTATCGAGGTTATTTGCTGCTAAAGTTTCATCAACAATTGTACTTAATGTGCGAACAGCTACTTTAAATACATCATTACCCTGCATTTCAATAAAGGTAGAACCTTCATTCAGCGCTGAACCTGGCCCTGCTGGTACATTCAACAGTTTATTGTAGCTTCCATCACAATGAATGTGAGTTGACAAAATCCCTGGCTGTTCTGTTGCATGTAACACAACTGCACCAGCACCATCACCAAATAATACACAGGTATCTCTATCCGTCCAATCCACGATACGCGACATAGATTCGGCACCAATTACTAACGCATTTTTTACACTGCCAGTCTTAATGAATTTGTCAGCGATAGTCAAACCATACACAAACCCAGTACATACGGCTTGTACGTCAAAAGCGGCACAGTTATTCTTAATGTTTAGTTTGTTTTGAACTAGAGATGCAGTACTTGGGAAAATCTGAGTTGGTGTTGTGGTAGCAACAATAATCAAGTCAATTTCATCAGCAGTAATTCCTGCTGCTTCAATGGCTTTTAATGCTGCAAAATGGGCTAAGTCTGTTGTAGTCTCATTATCAGCAACAATATGTCTTTTTTTAATGCCGGTACGGTCTGTGATCCATTGGCTTGATGTTTCCACCATAGTCTCTAGATCTTCGTTACGTAGAACCTTTTCAGGTAAATAACTACCAGTACCAATAATTCTGGAATTAATCACGCAACTTGCCCTTCTTCAAGTAATGCTTCTAAATGTTTGCTAATTCTTGTTGGCACATCGTGTTCAGCTTCGATAATGGCGATATTAATAGCATTAGCAAAACCGACTTTATCAGTGCCACCATGACTTTTTATCACGATACCTTGTAAGCCAATAAAGTTGGCTCCATTGTAGGCTCGTGGATCTAATTCATCACGAAAATGTTTTAAAACTGGAGAAGCGATTAAGCCAGCAATTTTTGTAAAAACATTTCGACCGAATGATTGGCGTAAAAAATGTCGAATCATATGAATGACGCCTTCACTTGCTTTTAAAGCGACATTACCAACGAATCCATCACAAACAACTACATCTACTTCACCACGGTATAGCCCATCGCCTTCAACAAACCCATGATAGTTAAGGTCTGTATCGCGTAGTAAACGAGCGGCTTCTTTGACACGTTCATTACCTTTAATATCTTCTTCGCCGATATTAAGTAAACCGATGGTGGGGTTTTGATTTCCATCAACAAGCTCTGCTAATACGGAACCCATTAAAGCAAACTGCACTAAATGCTCAGCACTAGAGTCTACATTTGCACCAAGATCCAGCACATAGGTATGCCCTTTCATGGTTGGCAATGCCGAAACAATTGCTGGGCGTTCGATACCAGGTAAGGTTTTTAACACAAAACGAGCCGTTGCCATTAAGGCACCGGTATTACCAGCACTTACGCATGCAGCTGCTGTACCTTGTTTAACTAGATTAATAGCAACTCGCATAGACGAATCTTTTTTGCCTCGCAATGCTGTAGCAGGAGACTCATCCATTTCAACTACTTGTGAGGCATGTTGAATAACAAACCGAGGTTCATCTTCAACACCATTTGACTTTAAATGCTCACGAAGAATATCTTCATCACCTACTAATATAAAGGTAACATCAGGGTGAGTTCCAAGTGCTGATACGGCGGCGGGGATCACGACCTTAGGTCCATGATCCCCGCCCATTGCATCAATTGATATTTTTACGCTCAATAGATTAAGCCTTATTAGCTTTTGTCAGCAATAACTTTACGGCCACGGTAATAACCGTCAGCAGTAACATTGTGGCGTAAATGTAACTCACCTGATGTTGAATCAACTGATAAGGTTTCGCTTGTTAATGCATCATGTGAACGACGCATGCCACGACGTGATGGACTTTTTTTACTTTTTTGAACTGCCATTTGTCAAACTCCTAACCATAAATAATAATACTTAATCTTTTTTAAGTGCTGAAAGCACTGCAAACGGCGAAATAGGTTTTTCGTCGTCTATTTGTTCTTCACCAGAGAACCAAGCCTCTTTTGGTAAGCAAGCATGCTCATGCTTGGGTACCAGTGGTATCGCTAAAATCAATTCATCTTCAACGATTGAACTTAATATGACTGGATCATCACTAGTAATAATCCATGGCTCATATAGCCCATCTAACCCTTCAATTTTTCTCTCACTATTAATGATAGCGAGTGAGCTTTTAATGTTCGCTTCAAACAACATAGGCTCTGAACACCGCTCACAAAGCAATGGTAACTGGGCCTTGAACTCACCAATCATAATTGGTGAGCCTAATAATTTGTCGACATCAAAACTCATTTTCACATCAACTTGTCCACTACTATCCTGTAGTGATTTAGATAATCTTGGCATGCTTATTAAAGAAAGCCTGCCTTCTAATATCAAACCACTTTTGGCTAGTCTGAATGGGTCTATTTCTACTGGTAATTTCTGATGCATAATCGACGGAATTATATAAGAAAACGATTTAAACCGCAAAGTTCAAACAAGGTAAATACACGACAAGAGTGTTGATTCACTCTTTTTTTATAGTGAAACGTTATAAAAGTCACGACTTTTAACTTGAAGTACTTTTCTAGGTATCATTGTGTAACTCCATGACTGAGCTATCTTTTTCAGCTTCTGATTTACTACTATCATTACGCAGTGATTCGATAAAATCAAGATAGTTTTGATCAATATCACCAGTCACATATTTTCCATTAAAACACGACATATCGAATCGAGTAACATCATTATGCTTATTGACCGCTAATTCAAGGTCATCAAGATCTTGATAAATCAACCAATCAGCACCTAATTCTTGTCTAATCTGTTCAACGTCTCGATCGTGAGCAACGAACTCTTCAGCTGATGGCATATCGATACCGTAGACATTTGGATAACGTACTGGAGGCGCAGCAGATGCAAAGTACACCTTCCGTGCACCGGCATCTCTGGCCATTTGAACTATTTGTTGCGATGTTGTGCCACGTACAATTGAGTCATCGACAAGTAATACATTTTTACCTTCAAATTCAAGCCCAATAGGATTAAGTTTTTGGCGAACAGATTTTTTACGTTGCTTTTGACCAGGCATAATAAAAGTACGACCAATATAACGGTTTTTGATAAACCCTTCACGGTAAGCTACGCCTAACACCTCTGCTAGCTGCACAGCCGAACTACGGCTAGTGTCTGGAATCGGCATTACAACATCAATGTCATGATCGGGGTATTCGCGTTTTATTTTTTGAGCCAGCTTATCGCCCATTCTCATGCGACTTTTATGAACTGAAATACCATCCATAATAGAATCTGGTCGTGCAAAATAAACATATTCAAACATACATGGTGATAGTGTTGGGTTTTCAGCACATTGCTGTGAACTTAAATTACCCGCCATATCAATAAACACACATTCACCTGGGGCAATATCACGTAGAAAAGTAAAGTCTAATGAATCAACGGCAACACTTTCAGAAGCGATAATATAATCATTTCCTTTTTTTGTTTTGCGCTTGCCAATGACTACAGGACGAATACCATTAGGGTCACGAAATGCTAATACACCAACACCAGCAATCATTGCTACTACAGCATAAGCACCTTTACATCGGCGATGAAGCTCAGACACAGCCTTAAATACATCTTCAGCTTCAGGCTTTAACTTACTTGTTTTTTGTAGCTCATGTGCAAGTACATTCAGCAACACTTCAGAATCAGAGTCCGTATTTAAGTGACGTCGGTCACTTTGAAATAGCTCTTCTCTCAATAATTTTGTATTGGTCAGGTTACCATTATGTGCTAGCGCAATACCGAAAGGCGAGTTCACATAAAAAGGTTGGGCTTCAGCAGACGTAGAGCAACCTGCTGTTGGATAACGTATATGCCCTATTCCCATGGTGCCTTTCAGTCTTAGCATATGGCGTGTATGAAACACGTCTTTAACTAGGCCGTTATCTTTTCGTAAGCAAAATTTGCCATCACTATCACTTGTAACAATACCTGCAGCGTCTTGACCGCGATGCTGTAGTACGGTTAAACCGTCATATATGGCTTGATTAACTTCTGTTTGACTAACAATACCAATAATTCCGCACATAAAAAACCCTATAAAAGTTTAACTAAAATTTATATATTCAACGATATCAGAAGGCAAAAAACCTTGAACCCATACCGCTAGTTCTTCAAAATTTTCGAGTAGCAATGAATTTTTCCACCAATTATCATTTGGCATCGGTGTTGCTCCCGCGATTAAAACCAATAAAGTGACAATTGCCGCACCGCGTAACAATCCAAATATAATGCCTAAAGCTCTGTCAGTACCTGTCAAGCCGGTTTTCTCAACAAGCTGCGCAATTAGATGGTTGACCATTGCAGCAAGAATTAAGGTTACGATGAAAAGCGCAAAAAAAGCAGTGAAAATACGGATTGAAGGTGTAGAAATATAATCAAACAATAGTGTGGCAAGCTGCGGGTAAAACGTAAGCGCAACCCAGAAAGACAGCGCCCAACTAGCAAGCGATAGTATCTCTTTTATAAAACCGCGAACGATACTAATCATTGATGACAGTAAGATAATGCCAATAATCAGATAATCAACCCAAACCATATCTATTCCGATCAGTATCAAACGACAAATTCTATCAGAGTGAGGCCAATCTACCCATTCTTTTTTACACTAGCTGCCATAATAAATCTGATTGACGGCACTGAGTTCTTCTACTTGGCTGTCTGAATGAGTTGAGGCTGTAGTTGAAATTCACCCTCTATCTTATTTGATATTTTGTCAAGAGAAGATTTATTTTTATTCGGACCAATTCGTACACGGTAGATTCGTGAGTTTGTGGCTGTTTCTAATGGATCAATATATGAATGATAGCTTAATGCTGTTAATTTTTTTTGTAATTTCAGGGCATTTTCATACACAGAAAAGCTAGCCAACTGCAATACCCATGAAGCCTCACTGCTTACATGATCATTAGGTTTCACATCTAGTTGAGATGATTTTTTTTCTAGAATAGCTAGAGGCTTAGCTTGTTTTTGTGCTTTTAATATTGAACTATCAGTTGAATCATTTTGTATTATCGATTTTTTTTCCATTTTTGATATCTTACTATCGACTACAGTCTTATGAAGCTCGATTAATTCTTCGATATCTTCTTGAACAATTTCGATATCCCCCTCCGATATAGCTTCAACAACTGATGAAGATTCAGGAGTCACCTCTATTTCAATATTATTAGTGCTGCTTTGTTCATTATTTAAATCAAGAGAGCTGGCATTAGATATAAAGAAAAATGCAATGCCAGCAATCATTGTCAGTAATAGGATGACACCAATAACTCTTTGCGTTTCAACTGGTGTCATGCCGTTACTCCTAAATTAGTGCCGTTTAATGATGGTTTTGTGACCCAGCATCATGATAACCATTTTTATCGGCTGCGATAAGTTTTTCATGCGATCCATCATCACTATTTTCAATTGGCATTTTTTGTAATGCAACTTCCAAAACTTCAGATATCCATTGAACAGGAAGAATCTCTAATCCCTCTTTAATATTATCAGGAATTTCTTTCAAATCTTTGACATTATCTTTTGGAATTAAGACAACGGTAATGCCGCCTCTGTGCGCAGCTAATAACTTTTCTTTTAGGCCACCAATAGCAAGCACTTCACCTCGCAATGTAATCTCACCCGTCATTGCAACATTTGCTTTAACAGGAATTCCCGTAATAGCTGAAACTAAGGCTGTGCACATTCCTACACCTGCACTCGGGCCATCTTTAGGAGTAGCACCTTCTGGCACATGTATATGAATATCATGGTTTTGCATAAAATCATCAGCAATCCCCCAATGCTTCGCACGTGATCGTACAACAGTCGTAGCAGCTTGAATTGATTCTTGCATTACATCGCCTAATTTACCAGTATATGCGGCTTTGCCTTTACCCGTCATAATTGCAGTTTCAATTGTTAGTAATTCCCCACCGACTTCTGTCCAAGCAAGTCCTGTTACTTGACCTACTTGATCCTCTTCTTCAGCTACTCCATATTGGAAGTGATAGACACCAAGGTATTCTTCAATATTATCAGCATTGACAGTAAGTTTTTCTGCTGGCTTATCTTGTAAAATTTTCTTCACGAGCTTGCGACAAATTTTTGAAATTTCTCGCTGTAAGCTGCGCACTCCCGCTTCGCGAGTATAGCGTCGAATAATTTCTAAGATGGCACTAGGCTCTATTAACACCTCATTTGATTGCAAGCCATTATCTTTTAATGCTTTAGGTAATAGATATTGTATTGCAATATTTAATTTCTCATCTTCTGTGTAACCAGAAAGGCGAATTATTTCCATGCGGTCGCGGAGCGCATCAGGAATATTAAGTGTATTTGCAGTACAAACAAACATAACATCTGATAAATCATATTCAACTTCAAGATAGTGATCAGAAAAAGTAGAGTTTTGTTCTGGGTCTAATACTTCAAGCAATGCTGACGCGGGGTCACCACGAAAGTCTTGTGCCATCTTGTCAATTTCATCTAATAAAAATAATGGGTTTCTCACTCCAATTTTTGTTAGATTTTGGATCACTTTCCCTGGCATAGAGCCAATATAAGTTCGTCTATGACCACGAATCTCAGCTTCATCGCGAACACCACCTAGGGCCATACGGCTAAATTTTCTGTTGGTAGCACGTGCAATAGACTCTGCAACCGAGGTTTTACCTACACCAGGAGGGCCAACTAAACATAGTATAGGACCCTTTAATTTTTTAACACGATGTTGCACTGCTAAGTATTCGAGAATACGTTCTTTTACTTTTTCTAAACCAAAGTGATCTTCATCTAAGATTGTCTCTGCACGATCTAAATCTAATGTAATGCGAGACTTTTTCTTCCAAGGCACATCTGTCAATGATTCGATATAGTTTCTAACGACTGTGGCTTCTGATGACATTGCTGACATCATTTTCAATTTCTTTAATTCTGAATCCGCTTTTTCTTTGGCCTCTTTAGGCATACCAGCAGCAGTAATTTTAGCTGCTAACTCATCTATTTCATTAGCTGTTTCATCAATTTCACCAAGCTCTTTTTGAACAGCTTTCATTTGCTCGTTCAAGTAATATTCACGCTGGCTTTTTTCCATCTGCTTTTTAACACGGCTACGAATACGTTTTTCTATCTGTTGAATATCAATCTCTGACGCTAATAGCACCATCAGTTTTTCAATACGCTCATTAACATTAGTCATTTCTAGTAGAAATTGTTTATCTTCTAGCTTGAGCGTCATATGTGCCGCAACGGTATCCGCCATTCTAGTTGCAGTATCAATTCCTGATAAAGACGCAATAATTTCAGGTGGGATCTTTTTATTTAGTTTTACGTATTGTTCAAACTGACCTAATAAAGAACGCATAAGCACATCGGCTTCACGTTCTTCGGGCTCTTCACTAATGCATGTCACTACCTCAGCTTTAAAATAAGCTTCAGTGTCATCTAGAAGGATTACATTGACCCGACTAACACCCTCAACAAGCACCTTGACTGTGCCATCTGGCAATTTTAAAAACTGTAAGATATTTGCAAGAGTACCTATATCGTACATTGCATCGGCAGCAGGATCGTCATTTGCAGAATCTCTTTGAGCCACTAATAGTATCTGCTGATTTTCATCACTAGCAGCTTCTAGTGCTTTAATTGACTTTTCACGCCCAACAAAGAGAGGAATAACCATATATGGATATACAACAACATCTCTAAGCGGTAGAACGGGTACTGAAGTGAATTTCTCACCGACTGAAGAAGTTTCTATTTCATTTTCCATTTGGCATGCCTCTAACATTCACCATCGCGCAGGCGAAAGTAGTTTATTGAAAAGTAGATAATAAATATGGGGTAGGGGAAAACAAAATTCAAGTAGTAAATTGATAATTCTAACTACTTGAATTTTGCTATATTGCCATTATTAATAGCAATCAATATGTTAGATAGCTAACTAGCTTCACTTGCTTCAGATTCTTGATAAATCAGAATAGGGGCGTTTTCACCGCTAATGACATTTTCATCAATAACTACTTTAACTACATTGTCTGTAGAAGGTAGATCAAACATTGTATCTAGTAATACATTTTCTATAATTGAACGAAGGCCACGAGCACCTGTTTTTCTTTCCATCGCTTTAGTTGCAATCGCAGCTAATGCATCTTCTCTAAACTCAACATCCACACCTTCCATCTCAAACATTTTTTGGTATTGCTTAGTTAAAGAGTTTTTTGGCTCTGTCAGGATTTGAATTAGTGCCGCTTCATCGAGCTCATTTAACGTTGCAACTACAGGCAGGCGTCCCACAAACTCTGGAATCAAACCATATTGAATTAAATCTTCTGGCTCAACCGTTTTCAGTACTTCACTAACCACTTGTTCATCTTCAATGCTTTTAACTTGTGCAGAGAAACCAATACCGCCTTTGTGCGAGCGATTCTTGATTACCTTATCTAAACCTGCAAATGCACCACCACATATAAATAAAATTTTACTAGTATCAACTTGTAAGAACTCTTGCTGTGGATGCTTGCGGCCACCCTGGGGTGGAATTGAAGCAATCGTGCCTTCAATCAATTTTAATAATGCTTGTTGAACACCTTCACCAGACACATCGCGAGTAATTGAAGGATTATCTGACTTACGTGAAATCTTATCAATTTCATCAATATAGACAATACCTGTTTCAGCTTTATCAACATCATAATCACATTTTTGCAATAGCTTTTGAATGATATTTTCAACATCCTCACCCACATAACCCGCTTCAGTCAATGTAGTTGCATCTGCCATCGTAAACGGAACGTTAAGCTGTCTGGCTAAAGTTTCAGCCAATAACGTTTTACCACTGCCTGTTGGCCCTAACAATAATATATTACTTTTTGACAATTCAACATCGTCAGTTTTACCACGAAACCGTAGACGTTTATAATGATTGTATACAGCAACAGATAGAACACGTTTCGCTCTTTCTTGCCCAATCACATAATTATCAAGTGCATCATTTATTTCGTGTGGGGTTGGCAGTTTGTCATCTTTACTGTTTGCGCTAACTTCTTGCAGCTCTTCGCGAATAATATCATTACAAAGATCAACGCATTCATCACATACAAATACTGAAGGACCTGCGATAAGCTTTTTAACCTCATGCTGGCTTTTTCCACAAAATGAACAATAAAGTAATTTATCGTCATCGTTATTAGTGATATCGTCACTCATTTAAATTTTCCTAGCAATCTAATCTATCTATATTAACGGTATATTAGTCGTTTTCTGTAGGGCGTTGTTCTAAAACAGAATCAATTAAGCCATAATCTGTTGCTTCTTGGCCATTCATGAAATTATCACGATCGGTGTCTTTACGAATTTTTTTCATATCCTGGCCGGTATGTTTCGACAAGATACCATTTAAACGATCGCGTATAGACAAAATTTCTTGTGCGTGTATATCGAAATCAGATGCTTGTCCCTGGAACCCACCTAAAGGTTGGTGAATCATAACCCGTGAATTGGGTAGACAATGTCGTTTTCCATCAGCACCTGCAGCTAATAATAATGAGCCCATACTCGCAGCTTGCCCAATGCATAAAGTACTCACATCTGGCTTTATAAACTGCATCGTATCATAGATAGCCATACCGGCCGTAACAGAACCGCCTGGTGAGTTAATATACAGATGAATGTCTTTATCCGGATTTTCCGACTCTAGAAATAATAATTGAGCGACAACTAGGTTGGCCATATGATCTTCAACTTGACCAACCAAAAAGATGACCCGCTCTTTTAATAAGCGTGAATAAATATCATATGAACGCTCGCCACGAGGGGTTTGTTCTATTACCATTGGTACAAGGGCATCAGTAATTGTGTTGGCGTTATTAGTAAAGATATTATTTGTCATCTATTTCTCAATATTAGTAAGTCTTAAAACAAAATAGCCCGTACCCAATCTAATGAGTACGAGCTATCATATACGATCTAGCTTAGTAATTTATGCTGTAGCAGCATTCATTACATCGCTAAATGTTGACGTTGTTTCTTCAACCTTAACATTCTCATAAATCCAATCAACAACAGTATCTTCAACAACCATCATTTGAATTTCAGAAAGTTTTTGTTGATCATTCATATAGAACTTAACAACATCTTCAGGATCTTCGTAACTTGAAGCAATTGAATCGATTGCTTCTTTAACCTTAACTTCTTCTGGTTCGATTTTGTTATCTGAAATAATTTTTCCAATTAATAAACTTAAAAGTACGCGCTGATTTGCAGAATCTTTAAAATTCTCAATGTCGAAAGGAATACCTTCAACATTAACACCTTGATTGCTTAAGTTGGTTTTAGCTTGTTCCATAAGGTATTCAGCCTCACGCTGAACTGGCCCATCAGGCAATGTAACTTCATTATTAGCTGTCAGCTTGTCCATCACTTTACGTTTATTTTGTGATTTCAATGTAGTAGATAACTCACGAGTCATATTAGCTGTAACTTCTTTTTTCAAAGCAGCAATACCAGCCTCAACTCCACAAAGAACAGCAAACTCTTTATCTAGTTTAGGTAATTTCTTCTTCGCTATAGATTTCACTGTTACTGCAAACGTAGCTTCTTTACCTTGCAAGTGCTCTGCTCGGTAATCGTCCGGGAAAGTCATTGTAATAGTGGTTTTTTGATCAGTCTTTTTACCAATTAACTGATTTTCAAATTCCGGCAGCATATTGCCATCACCAATAACAACTAAAACATCTGAACCGATACCACCGTCAAACTCTTGCCCATCAATGCTACCAACGAAGTCGATAGTTACACCATCTTCTTCTTTTGCTGCACGTTTCAATGGTTCCCATGTCATACGTTGCTCACGAAGTGTTTCAAGCATTTTATCGACATCTTCAGATTGAACTTCAGCCGTTGCTCTTTCTACTTCAATCCCTTTCAAGTTAATCTCTTTCACTTCAGGAAAGATATCGTAAGCCATAGAATAAACAAGAGCGCTGCCCTCTTCATTCATTGATTCGATATGTGGAGGACTGGCCGGGTTTATTTTTTCTTGTGCGAAAGCTTCTTGCATGCTGCTTTGAACAAGTGCATCAATAACATCGCGCCTAGCTGCACCGCCGTGAGATTGAGCAACCATTTTCGCAGGGACTTTACCAGGGCGAAAGCCTGATATTTTAACTGTAGGTTGAATTGATTTTAATCGTTCTTGTACTGCTTGCTCGATATTGGCATCTTCAACTGTTACCGTCATACGGCGACCGAGTTCGCTAACATTTTCTACAGTAACTTGCATTCTTAACCTCAATCATGGATTTTATTGCTGCTACCGAAGGCCAATTTCAAGCCATCAGTCCCTATAACATATATGGTACGAGAGGAGAGACTCGAACTCTCACAGGTTACCCCACTAGAACCTAAATCTAGCGCGTCTACCAATTCCGCCACTCTCGCATAAACTTGTTGTTCAGATAACTCTGTATCTGATGAAGTCGGTTATTATAGACATACATAAACAAGAAAACTAGTCTTGCATGCTTAAAAAAGCTAACCCCATACTCAATTTCTCACAAAACTGTTGAAATGCAAGGAAATATTTCCACTCAATAGTTTGTTTTGACACTTGCCTGTCATCTATAAACATACCAATAACTTTCTCTTTGACGACAGTTCGCACAAATATACACGGAGGAAAGCCCAATAAACTGAGTGTCACTTTATTAATAGTGCCATTAATCTCCTTTTGATTTGATGATATATGAGCAGCTTCATGACTATCTAGAACCTTAACAAAGGTATTATTCTTATATTTAGATATCTATTGAAAAGTCCCAAGACAATGATTCAGTGCCCTCACCTAGAGCAGATTTACACATAAGAGTTTTTTGATCTTTAGAAACAACAGTAACTAGCGCTCTCTCGATATTCACGCCACGTATTAAGCCTTCTAATACCACTTCATTAATCACATTAATTGATGGCTTTTCTTTGGGCTCTATTTGTTGTTCATTACTAGCTTCAAGGATGAGCTCATCATTAGCATCAGTTTACAGCTGAGCTGCTATGTGCAAGGTTCGCCAGAACTATATGAATAATTGCTGCACGTCTCCCATAATTTTTTATAACACTTCTAGCTCATTTGGCAACTTCATTTAGCCGTTCAATAGCTTTTTATGGAATATTTAACTTTTAGATAGTTGGGAGATTACGGCATGTGCTTGTTCTTCATCCAAGCCTTTTTTTGTTCGCCTCTGTTAAAACCTGTCCTAAAGTTATTAAGCCTACTAAAGGATCATCAACTTGCTAGGTATTAAATCACTTATCTAATAAGCTTCATAAAGCCATGTTTTACTCAAAGCTTAACCCCGTTCATTTAAAGTGGAGCCAAATACAGTTTTTTCGACTTGGCTTACTGTCATTACATCTTGTTGGATTCTGTTTTGTGACTAATTTCTTTGTTCTCTAGAAAAAGCCCAAAATGCAATATTGCCAAGCCCAGACAATGCGCTGGCGACAAACACATCTTCCGGTATTTCCAGCTTAGTTAAACGTGCAAAATCTTCAGCTTGTACCGCTGCATGAAAGGCCGGCACCATTTCCTCAGTCATTTTTTTGACGATTAATATCATTATCTAGGGCCTAAATTAGTATAAGAGATAATGCTAAGGCACGTAGTTGAACAAACCCCAATACCGTCACAGCACGGGTTATAGTGCTAGTTGTATAACGACCAGTATTATAGTGATAACTGTTTGCCATGTTCAAATGACGGCCAGTTAATGAGGCATCTTTTAATATTGTTTGTGCTACATCCCAGCAGGAGATATTTCACTATTAACTGAATTAGTGACTTTGGTTACGGTCCCTGAAAAAAACAGGCATGTCTTTCTAACTAAGCTGTTTTAGCCAACCTCCAATCTCTAGGTGATTATGATCATTACTTAATATTGACTAGCCTTCTCACTCATTCGCAATACCATGTGGAACATGACCTGTTGCAACATGTTCTCTTGCCGAGTCACAGTGACCTTTCTGATCATCAAAAAAAATATCAGCACCAAATGATTTCAAAAATGGCCCCTTTTTCATTCCGCCTAAAAAAATAGCCTCGTCAATACGAATGTCCCACGCCCGTAAAGTCCTAATAACGCGTTCATGGGCTGGAGCAGAACGTGCAGTAACCAAGGCGGTTCTAATTGGGCACTCTTCTTCACCAAATTCTGTCTGCAAGTTATTTAAAGCAATCAAGAATGACTTAAACGGCCCTTCATTTAGAGGGTCTTTTGCCGTTTGTTGCTCATTATCGGTAAAAGCCTGCAAGCCCTGTTCTTTATATATCCGTTCTGACTCATCAGAAAATAGAACAGAATCACCATCAAACGCAATTCGTAACTGCTCGACTTGGCTATTTTCATCAACTTTAGAAGGTAAAATTGTAGCTGCTGCGATCCCCGCATTTAGAGCTTTTCGAACATCTTCAGGACTGGTAGATAAAAATAAATTAGCGCCAAATGGTGCTACATAACAGTAAGGGCTGCTACCTGATGTGAATACTGCGCGTGTAATTTGTAACTGGTGATGTTGAATAGAATTGAAAATTCTTAAGCCTGTATCACTGCTATTGCGTGATAATAGGATAATCTCTACCTGTGGTTCACCGGTAAACTTATTATTTAAAGATAATAGTTTTTTAACTAAAACATAAGCAGCACCGGCTTTTAAAGGTACATCTTCATTCTCAACTTGATATTGACAATAGGCTTGTGTGCCTTGAGTTTCATATATCTCATGACTTTCATCTAAATCGAATAGAGCCCGAGATGAAATAGCAACAACTAAACGTTTATCAGCCATGGATATTACCTTGTCGTGTTACAGCTTGCCCATCTTTACAAGCAACTATCATAATTGCATCCCAAGCTTGCTGTGCTTTATTTGCAATACGTTTTTCATTTTTCACTATAAGCATATCTTCAGCTAATGATTCTAACACTGACACTTCACTAGGTTTCCCTTTAGGAAAAATAGCATCCGAATTGAATATTACCCTACAAAATACTGGGATACCCGGAGCCAGTGACTTTATCGCCTGACGTGATATTCTTAAACGCCGTAAAGGATTATCGAATTTATAACTTCTTCCATCAACAATTTGCGTCCATAAATCGATTGTCTCAGCACCATACATATTACCGATCATAGGGTAAGTTTCAATCAAAAACAGTCCCTGTTCAAGTAAAATAAGGTGCTCGATCTCCAGTAAGCCGCCAATACCATCGGGAATGATAATGTGTTTAATTTCATTTTTTATATAAGGTTGTAAAATAGTCTTCATCATGAATTCAGCGCCACGTCTACGCTTCTTTAGTTGCCAAATAGTAAGCACAAAGATGGTAAAGGCTAGAGCAGAAATGATGATAATTGATGTTTCGTCTAGCAAAGTAACTTCTTCTATAAGATGATCTAAACTGTGCATTATACGAGAAATATTACTCCCGTGAGACCTGTTAACAATTATTACAATTTGAGGACAGTTACAGGATCCTCGTGAATAATAACTTCTACATTAGAGAACAAAGACTTAAGCTCACGCTCGACACTATCAGCAATGCTATGAGCTTCAAATAAACTTAGCGATGCATCTAGCTCTAGATGGAATTGTATAAATATCATCGTACCTGAACGTCGTGTTCTTAAATCATGACAGCCCTTTGTCTTAGGGTGACGTGATACAACATCTTTAATCTTATTTCGTTCCTCAGTAGGTAACTCATGATCCATTAATAAATCAATTGATTCTTGAACTATTTTCCAGGCACTATATAAGACAAATATAGCAATTCCTAATGCAATAATCGCATCAAAATATGAGTGATTATAGAAAGTTAACACTAATGCGATGATAACACTGCCGTTGACCCATAAGTCTGTTTTATAATGTAAAGCATCAGCTTTTATCGCAGTTGAATCAGTATGTTTGATGACATAGTTTTGAAAGATAATTAATATTGCAGTGGCCAACATTGAAAAAAGCATCACGCCAAGCCCAACATCAATGCTCGTCATCGCCTCTTTAGGGTGAATCATTCGCTCTATAGCTTGAAGTAATAACACCCCTGCCGAGCCTGCAATAAACATTGACTGCCCCATTCCTGCCAAAGCTTCTGCTTTGCCATGGCCAAATCGATGTTCATTATCAGCAGGTTGCAGTGCATGACGTACTGCGATTAGATTAACAATCGAAGCCAACATATCAAGACTGGAGTCAATAAGTGTCGCCAGGATGCTGACTGAATCGGTTACAAACCACGCAATAAGTTTAGTTGAAATAAGAAGTAAGGCAGTCGTTACCGAAGCATATGTTGCCCAGCGCATTAGCCGTTCAGGATTAGAGTGTTGAGTGCTTATCATCAGATTGGTATAGTAAGTTTCAAAAATACAATGATAGTATCAATAATCGTTATTCGTTCCTACATATAATCATAGGCATCACATAATTATGACAGCCATCAGTATTGCAACCTCTTCTTTTGAGGATCAAAAGCCCGGCACATCAGGCTTACGAAAAAAAGTAACCGTATTTCAACAAGAGCATTATTTAGAAAATTTTGTACAAGCAACCTTTAACTCAATTGGCGACATTAAAAACAAAACATTAGTTGTTGGTGGTGATGGTCGTTTTCACAATGAGTATGCCGTTCAAGTCATTTTAAGAATGGCATCGGCTAATGGCTTTTCTCGAGCCATTGTTGGTCAAGATGGTTTACTTTCAACCCCAGCGGCATCAGCTATTATCCGTAAAAACAAAGCGTTTGGTGGCATCATTTTATCAGCAAGTCATAATCCTGCTGGCCCTAATGGTGATTTCGGCATTAAATATAATATCGCTAACGGCGGCCCTGCACCAGAAGGTATTACAGATGCTATTTTTAAAAACACACAAACAATCAGTAATTACCTAACACTTGACGATGGTGATATATCACTTGCTCTAATAGGTACACAATCATTGGGTGATATGACGGTTCAGATTATTAGTCCCGTATATGATTATGCAGAACTAATGGCAGATTTATTTGATTTTGATGCTATTAAACAATTACTTGCTGATGACTCCTTTGAGATGTGTTTTGATGCAATGCATGCCATTACTGGCCCCTATGCGAAAGAAATTTTAGAAAATCAGCTTGGTGCAAAAAAAGGGACGGTAATTAATAGCACCCCGCTTACCGACTTTGGTAATGGCCATCCAGATCCAAACCTAACCTATGCTAAAGAATTAGTCGATATAATGTTTGCGGAGAATGCACCCACCCTTGGCGCCGCATCTGATGGTGATGGTGATCGCAATATGATTCTAGGTGCTAACTTCTTCGTTACACCATCCGATAGTCTTGCTGTAATGGCTGCTAACGCTAACCGTGTACCAGCATATAAAGGAGGCTTATCAGGTATCGCGCGTTCAATGCCGACAAGCCAAGCACCCGATCGTGTTGCTGAAAAACTGGGTATTGAATGCCATGAAACCCCAACTGGCTGGAAATTTTTCGGCAACTTATTAGATGCTAATCGTGCCACTCTTTGTGGCGAAGAAAGTTTTGGCACAGGCTCTAACCATATTCGGGAAAAAGATGGTTTATGGGCTGTTTTATTTTGGTTAAATATTCTGGCTACTCGTAAACAATCTGTCGCAGAGATAGTTATTGCACATTGGCAAGAATATGGCCGAAACTACTATACCCGCCATGATTATGAAGCTATTCCGATTGATCTAGCCAAACAACTGATGACCGATCTTGAAAGCGACATGTCAAACCTTGTTGGTCAAACTTTAGCAGATAAAGTGGTTAGTTATACCGATAATTTCAGCTATTTAGATCCAATTGACAATAGCGTCTCTGATAAACAAGGACTAAGAATTGGCTTTGAAGATGGTTCACGAATTATTTTCAGATTATCAGGTACGGGGACTGAAGGTGCAACGCTGCGTGTTTATATTGAATCTTATGAGTCAGAATCAGTTCTACTACAACAAGATACGCAACAAGCATTAGCAACACTCATTGAACTTGCTGATAACTTAGCAGGTATTACAACACGTACAGGCAGAACTGAGCCGACCGTCATTACATAGGACAGCAAGATGCAACAACTTATTTTAGGCTCAAGCTCCCCTTTTCGTAAGGAGCTATTAGCTAAACTGTGTTTAGAGTTTATTACAAGCTCACCGGATATTAATGAGACTCGATTAGAAAATGAACAGCCGCATGCTTTAGTTCAACGCTTAGCCGAGCAGAAAGCAATAAAAATTGCTCAAAGTTATCCTGATGCACTTATTATTGGCTCAGATCAAGTTGCAGTACTTAATGATCAGGTATTAGGTAAACCTGGCAACTATGATAATGCCATGAAACAACTTATGGCAGCGTCAGGTAACAAAGTAGAGTTTTTGACTGGATTAGCATTATTTAATAGTAAGTCTGGACACATGCAATCGTTGGTTGAACCATTTAAAGTTAGTTTCAAAACACTAAGCGAAAGCCAGATAGACTTTTACTTACAGCAAGAGCAGCCTTACCAATGTGCTGGAAGTTTTAAGTCAGAGGGGTTTGGCATTAGTTTATTTTCAAAACTTGAAGGTAACGATCCGAACAGCTTAATCGGCTTACCGTTAATTCGCTTAATTCGTTTATTAGAAATTGAAGGAATAGATATACTCAATGCTAATTAAATATAAGCTGCTATTGGTCGACAATAACAGCTTATTTTAATTTAAGGTGTAACTGGCACTACTGGCACACTATTCTCAGCTGCTTGGCGAGCTTTAGATTGCATTACATTAGACATAAGCTTACGGGCCATACGCTGACGCATCGTTTTAATCATTCCTTCACGTAGATCTTTATTAACACTATTTGTTTCTAAAGTTACCTTCAAATCATCTAAATGCGGCTCACAGGCTGCTAATGTTTTATCCGCAACACTTTCAGCACGCATAGCTTCTTGATGGTATTCAAGACGGTTTTGCATCATACATTTATTGTATTCCGAGATATTTACATACATTTCTTCTTGTGCTTGTTCAGACATATCGACCGGCGTTATCAAGTTTACTTCTTTAGATTGAGCACTGGTAACTTCATACATGGCATCCGCTGGTTCCGCGATACCATTGGTGACTTCATCAACTGCACTTTCACTAACAGCTACTGCTTCTGTTGGTTTGTTAATAATGCTGTAACCTGCAATTGCTGCAATTACAAGTAAAATAATAAATACAAGACTCTTCAATTTTCTCTCCTAAATTAATATAATAATTTGTTGGGGGAATTAATTCACATCAATACCCATCTACAAAACAGAATACTATACACTTCAAAACTAGTTTCGGCATATTTTCATACATAATTATTAGTTAAAAATAAACATAACACTAATTATCATATACTTAAAGTGGGTTGGAAAACTATAATGTTACAAGATAAAAATACCGATATACGACTCAGTCAAATCGACAACTGGCTAAAAAGCCAATTTTCATTGACATCATTTCATTTTGAGTTAGCCTCCAGTGATGCTAGTTTTCGTCGTTATTTTCGTGTAACAGCTAACGATAAAACATGGATATTAATGGATGCACCACCTGAACAAGAAGATACTAACCCTTTCACAAAAGTAGCCTCATTCCTGTTTCAACATGGCATCAATGTGCCCGAAATTGTCGCAAAAGATAAAGATCTAGGCTTGTTACTACTAACAGACTTTGGAAGTACAGCTTACTTGGATCGGCTTAACTCACACTCAGTAGATGCGCTCTATCGTAGTGCAATCAATAGCTTAATTGATATTCAGTTAATCAAATCTAATGATATTGAATTAGCGGATTATGATGAAGCGCTTTTACAGCAAGAAATGGACTTATTTCCGAATTGGTTTTTAGACAGACACTTTGGTATTACATCACCGCCCTTTTTGCAGCAGACATTTGATGCTCTCATCAAAAATGCGATCGAACAACCGCAAGTTATTGTCCATCGAGACTATCATTCACGTAATTTAATGCACACTAACGATAATTCGCCTGGCATTATAGATTTTCAAGATGCCGTTATAGGCCCCATCAGCTACGACTTAGTATCATTATTACGTGACTGCTATATTTCATGGCCACAGCAAAAATTAAATGAATTCATTGGCTATTATCTTTCACGGTCTCAAGCCAAAGGCTTATTACTTGGGCTATCAACCGAACAATTCACACGCTGGTTCGATTTGATGGGCTTGCAACGGCATATCAAAGTCTTAGGTATATTCTGTAGGCTAAACTATCGCGATAATAAACCGAATTATATTAATGATTTGCCGCTTACGCTCAACTATGTAAAGCAAGTCAGTGCTAAATACCCTGAGTTTTCTCAGTTACACCATTTTCTTTCAGAGCACCCTGTTATTGGCGCGATAAAATGAAAGTAATCATTCTTTCAGCAGGACGTGGCGAGCGTTTACGGCCTTTAACAGACCACACACCTAAACCCTTATTAAAAGCAGGTGAGAAGCGCTTAATCGAATATACCCTTCACTCATTAGTTAAAGCTGGACTTACAGATATTGTTATTAATACAGCTTACTTAAGTGAACAGTTTCCTGTAGTGCTTGGTAATGGTGAAGCCTATGGTGCAACCATAAGCTATACAACTGAAGGGCTAAATGGTCTAGAAACGGCAGGCGGTATCATTAATGCACAGCCATTACTTGGTAATGAGCCATTTCTTGTTGTTAATGGTGATATTTGGACTGACTTTCCTTTTGAGCAGCTAGATTGTTTTACATTAGCACCATCGAAATTAGGGCATTTAGTTTTCGTAAATAATCCCGAACATAATCCAAACGGTGACTTTTCCTTATCATCAGGCAATGTTATTAATGGTGGTGAAAACAAAGTTACTTATAGTGGTATCGCAATATTCCATCCCGATCTGTTCAAATCATATGATGTACAGAAAATGGCCTTGAAGCCTGTTTTTCTGGCTGCAATTACTAAGCAACAGCTTTCAGGCCAGCTTTATCAAGGCCAGTGGTCAGATATTGGTACAGCTGAACGTTTAGAAAAATTAGCTCAGTATATTAAACACTAATCTCAACGGTTAGTGTGCAAAAATTCTATTAATGCTTTTTGGGCATGCAAACGGTTTTCTGCTTCTTGCCATACCACACTAGCTGCATCATCCATCACCTCGGCAGACACTTCTTCGCCACGATGAGCTGGTAGACAATGCATAAATAATGCATCATCATTTGCTTTCAGCATAAGAGCTCGCGTTACTTGAAAATCAGCAAAAGCTAATTCGCGTTTCTTCTGCTCTTCCTCTTGACCCATACTCGCCCAAACATCTGTAACAATGAGATCAGAGTTTTTGACTGAATCTTCTGGCTTATTAAATAAAGTGATCTGAGCATCAGCCTCAGCCACAATATCTGCGCGAGGCTCGTAACCTTCTGGAGTAGCAATATTTAAGTCAAAACCAAATCGATCCGCAGCATTAATATACGAATGACACATATTATTACCATCACCAATCCATGTAACCGTTTTACCTTCGATAGAACCACGTTGCTCAACATAAGTTTGCATATCAGCAAGTAGCTGACAAGGATGATAATCATCGGTTAATGCATTAATAACAGGGACAGATGAGTAATCAGCAAAACGTTCGACCATATTGTGATCAAAGGTACGAATCATTACCATATCAACCATGCTTGAGATGACCCGAGCAGAGTCCTCTATAGGCTCTCCACGACCTAACTGTGTATCATTTGGTGACAAGAATATCGCACCTCCACCAAACTGAATCATTCCAGATTCAAATGAAACACGTGTTCGCGTAGATGATTTATCAAAGATCATAGCAAGCACTTGATTCTTCAATGGTTCGTGTACTTCAGCTACTCTATGCATTCGTTTTAACTCGATCGCACGATCAATTAATTGGTTTAACTCAGATGAAGTCAAATCTTTTAGGGTTAAAAAATGTCTCATAATGCATTACTCTTTACTGGCTGTGAGCTTAAAAACTGAATAACTAGCTCACTGACTCGTTTTACTATTTCATTTGCTTCATCACCAGAAATAATTAAAGGCGGTAGCAATCTAATTACGCTATCAGCAGTGACATTTATTAAAATTCCATGCTCTAAGGCTTTTTTAACCAGACTAGTACAGGGTATTACTAACTCGATTCCAAACATAAATCCTTTAGACCTAATTGATTTCACACCTTCTAAAGCAGCTAAATTAGCTTCAAAGCCTTTTAGCATTTTCTCAGTCAGTGTATTTACATTAGACAAAATAGCATCTGATTCAATGGTATTCAACACGGCTAATGCCGCTCGACATACCAACGGGTTACCACCAAAGGTTGAACCATGGTTGCCTGCTTGTAAGACACCAACAGCAGAACCTGAAACTAAGCATGCACCAATAGGAAGTCCATTACCTAGACCCTTAGCAAGCGTCATTACATCGGGAAGAACATTGTCACACTGCTGAAAAGCAAACCATGTCCCTGTGCGCCCAACACCTGTTTGAACTTCATCTAACATCATCAACAATTGGCGTTGATTACATAATTCACGCACGCCGGTCAAATAGTCAATATCTGGAATTTTAATGCCACCTTCACCTTGTACTGGCTCAACCATAACGGCAACAGCTTCTGGCCAGTGGCTTATCGCCATTCTCAATGCATCTAGATCATTATAGGGAACACGAACAAAGCCAGGTACTAACGGTTCAAACCCTGCATGAACTTTGGGGTTTCCCGTCGCGGTTAATGTTGCCATCGTTCTACCATGGAAACTACCATCCATAACAATGATGACAGGTTTATCTATGCCTTTCTCATGGCCGTATTTACGCGCGATTTTAATCGCGGCTTCATTCGCTTCCGCACCAGAGTTACAGAAAAAGACCTGATCCATATCTGATAGCTCGGTTAATTTTTCAGCGAGTTTAGTTTGTAAGGGAATATGATAAACATTAGATGTATGAATCAATCTGCAAGCTTGGTCAGCGATGGCTTCAGCAACAGCAGGATGTGCATGGCCTAAATTACACACTGCAAGGCCACTCAGCGCATCTAAATATTTGTTCCCGTCTACGTCTCTTAGCCATGCGCCTTTACCCTCGGTAAAAGCCACATCAAGACGACCATATGTTGGCATGACTGAATCCGTCATGGTGCTACTCCAATAAACCCAAGCCATTTAATAGTAAATTACATATGGCCTAAAAAAAAAGACAGTTTCAAATGAAACTGTCTTTTTTCAAATAACGTACTATATTATAACCTTATCAAAAAGTAAGCAAACTTACTGCCCTTTTGAATATGATTAGCACTTATAATTTCTCTAAACTAAATTACCATGAGCATATGCAGTCATCGATAATAATAATGGTATCGATAATAAAACATTAATTCGAGATGCCATTGAAGCGGTTACTTTTGCTTTAGCAATCTCATCAGCTGTTGCTTCTACTATACCTAATATTTTCTTCTGGTTTGGCCAAATCAGCACCCATACGTTAAATAACATAATGGTACCTAACCATGTTCCAAGGCCAATAATTGGGCTTGAGAAGGTAAAAGCATTAACAATGCCAACACCCATTGATTCTAATGCACTTAAGCCTGTTAGCCATGTTAAGGCTGCTGACATACGAAACCAAAGTAAAGCACGAGGAGCAACATATTTACCAATAGCTGCTGGACCAGGGCCACCTTCATCGTTTAGTGCTTCACCCATTGCAGGTACTTGCACAAAATTAAAGTAATACAGTAAACCAATCCAAGTAATACCGGCCAATACATGGATCCATACTGTTAGTTCTAATACATTAAAACCACCATTACTTTCCCAGCCGAAGAAAGCAATCAAAATAGCTAAAATAAACCCCGATGCGATCGTTGCTTTGATACTACCAAGAATTCCTTTAATGAAACCCATGTTTTACTCCTAAAAAATATACATTTTGAATAATCTAAATCACAAATTCATGATCTAGAACAGCGTTTTACCTATACAAGCCTAAGCTACAGACTCGTGCAAAGCAATACAAATAATTTACAAAAAGCTTAAATCCATTCCCATTAATAGTGCATTTTCACGCCCCTCTGCTGCTGGGTAATAGTTCTTTCGAACAGACATCTCATTAAATCCTGCTCCTAAATATAAATATTGTGCTCGTTTGTTTGAACTTCGTACTTCTAAAACAATAATTGCTGAGGAAATCGTCTTAGCATAATCAATAATATAATTGAGTACATCACGTCCGTGGCCCTGACCTTGAACACCGGGTTTAATACAGATATTCAAAATATGAACTTCATCTACTACTTTCTGAATAATAGTAAATCCAACTATAGCGTTTATGTCATCTAAAAACACCCACGCCATATGATTAGCTTTTAAACTGTCTTCAAAATTTTTCCGCGACCAAGGAAATTGATTTGCTTCACGTTCAATATTGACAACATCAGCCAGATCACTTTTCTGCATTTTTCTTGGGCTTAACATATTACTAACGCTTGCTTTACGTCCAGTAATGCTAACCACATTTCAGACTTTAATTCGGGCTGCTCAAGCAATTTCAGTAAGCTATGACTGACTATTGATATGCTCTTATCAGCTAAGTTCGCATCGAGTAGATCACCTAAAACAAGTATGACTTTATTTGAGGTCTCCAACTGCATGACTTCAGATATATGTTTGGGATGAATAAGTACGAACTGACTCGCATCGATTTCTATGGAAAATAACATTGCATGCAGCAGTCGATGCATTTGTTCATTCTCAATCTCATCGGTTATAACCCAACATGGGCAAGCTAATAAGCGATCAAGAAATTCTTGCGATAATACTTCGCATACAAGCTCGTCAAGCACATCATCAGCGCGATACTCCCAGACAGGAATCCCCATTATATTAAGAGTCGATAACTGTCTTGGTGATAGATCCATCAAACTTGTGGATGAGCACGGTCAACCGCTACTAATATTTTATTCAGGGCATTGATATACGCTTTAGCCGAAGCGATGACAATATCTGTATCAGAGCCTTGACCACTGACAATGCGTCCACCTTTTTCAAGGCGAACATTAACCTCACCCTGAGAATCAGTACCACTGGTAATATTATTAACTGAATATAGTTGTAGTTCAGTCCGGCTATGTACAATCTCTTCAATAGCGCGATAAGCTGCGTCTACAGGACCACTGCCAGCCATTTCAATTTGGCTTTCATCATCATCAACCGAAAGCGTTACAAAAGCAATGGGTGTTTCACCCGTTTCACTACAGACTTTTAAGGAAATCAAACGCACACGTTCATTGTCTAAAGCAACAGTATCACTTACTAAAGCTTGCAAGTCTTCATCAAAAATTTCGTGCTTTTTATCTGCTAACTCTTTAAACCGACGAAAGGCAGCATTTAATTCTTCTTCACTCTCGAACACAACGTCTAATTCTGCTAAACGCGTTTTGAATGCATTTCGACCGGAGTGTTTTCCCATTACCATGCGATTAGTATTCCAGCCTACATCTTCAGCACGCATGATCTCATATGTTTCACGATTCTTTAATACACCATCTTGGTGAATACCCGATTCATGAGCAAATGCATTGGCACCAACAATCGCTTTATTGGGCTGCACTGCAAAGCCTGTAATACCAGAAACTAAACGTGATGCCGCCAAAATTTGCGTAGTATCGATATTAGTGTCACAGCTAAACATATCTTGACGTGTTCGCACTGCCATAACGATTTCTTCAATCGCTGCATTACCTGCACGCTCACCAAGGCCATTTATCGTACACTCAACCTGTCGTGCGCCATTTAAAACAGCTGATAGAGAGTTAGCGACGGCTAATCCTAAATCATTATGGCAATGTACTGAAAAAATAGCTTTGTCAGAGTTTGGAATCTTTTCACGTAAGTTATAGATTAACTGACCAAACTGATGTGGCAAATTATAACCAACAGTATCAGGAATATTGAGCGTAGTTGCACCTGCATCAATCACCGCTTCTAGTATACGGTATAAAAACTCTGGTTCACTACGTCCTGCGTCTTCTGGAGAAAACTCAACATCATCAGTATACCGTCGAGCACGAATAACCGCTTTCACAGCATTTTCAATAACTTGCTCAGGTTCCATACGAAGTTTCATCTTCATATGAATAGGAGACGTCGCAATGAACGTATGTATACGAGAAGCATTAGCACTTTTTAATGCTTCACCAGCACGATCAATATCTTTATCTAACGCACGAGCTAAACCACAGACTCGACTCCCTGTTACTGCAGCTGCAACAGCCTGAACAGATTCAAAGTCACCAACACTCGCAATAGGAAATCCAGCTTCAATAATATCAACGTTCATACGTTCCAGTGATTTAGCGATACGTACTTTTTCATCCTTCGTCATTGAAGCGCCGGGACTTTGCTCGCCATCTCTCAAGGTTGTATCAAAAATTATTAACTTATCACTCATTTTTCCTGCTCCATTTACGCAGACTAGATTTTAAATATTCAAGGATCTATCAGTAGAAAAAACTGGTTGGACTTGCTAAGTCTGTATACCCAAGGCACTCACAGCATAAAAGTTAAATAATTAGCGAAACTTATGTCTATTTCAACTGATATTAACTATTAACAAGTATCAATATTTACTGATTTACTAAAGAGCACCTTAATTTTAGGCTGAATTGTGCTTATTGCCAAGCACCTTATTTTTCTTGGTGTCGTTCAGTTCTACGTTGACGTATCTGTCTTAATGTAAGTACTGGGCCTGAAATAGCGTAAAGCATAAAACCACCAAATAGAACAAGCGGAGGATCGGTAGCAATAAGCGCAAAAACTAACACCAATACCAGCATGACAATAAATGGTACTTTTCCGTGTAAATCTAAGTCTTTAAAGCTGTGATATCTGACTGTACTAACCATCAAAATCCCACAGATAAAAGTAAGTGGTAATCCAACTGCTGTCATTAATCCTGGCGTAAGTCCATTACTTGTCCCAGCCCAAACCCAACCGGCTAAACAAGCAGCTGCAGCAGGACTTGGTAAGCCTTGAAAATAACGTTTATCTTCAATCCCTATTTGTGTATTGAACCGCGCCAAACGTAATGCACCACATGCGGCATATATAAAAGCGACCATCCAACCAAACTTTCCCGTATCAAGCAATGCGCACAGGAAAATGACTAATGCTGGCGCCAAGCCAAACGAAACCATATCAGCAAGGCTGTCATACTCAGCACCAAATGCACTTTGTGTATTGGTCATGCGAGCAATACGGCCATCTAAACCATCCATGACCATCGCAATAAATATTGCCGTTGCCGCCGGTTCAAAATCACCACGAATACCGGCAATAATTGCGTAGAACCCAGCAAATAAGCCTGCAGTCGTGAATAAATTTGGCAGTAAATAAATGCCACGTCGATGCTGTTTTTCACTGTCCATAAAGTTTAGCAAATCCTATCGAAATATGAGTTATATGATTAAATGATAGCAGAAAAAAAAACGGGGACTGATACTTTCATATCAGCCCCCGCTTGTTTTTGGTTGTTGAGATTAAAATTTAGTTCTTATCTTTATCAACAATTTTTTGAATCCAAGGCATCATTTCACGCAATTTAGCACCTGTTTTTTCAATTGGGTGCTCTGCATTGATGTGACGCATTGATGTCATTTCTGGGTAGCCAGTTTGTCCTTCAAGGATAAATTGTTTTGCGTATTTACCTTCTTGAATGTTTTTCAATGCTTCTCGCATTGCACGACGACTTTCGTCATTGATTACTTTAGGACCAGTAACATATTCTCCATACTCAGCATTATTAGAGATTGAGTAGTTCATGTTAGCGATACCGCCTTCATACATAAGATCTACAATCAATTTTAATTCATGCAAACATTCGAAGTAAGCCATTTCTGGAGCGTAACCCGCTTCTGTTAATGTTTCAAAGCCAGCTTTAACTAATTCAACCGCACCACCACATAAAACAGCTTGCTCACCGAATAAGTCAGTTTCACACTCATCACGGAATGTTGTTTCTATGATACCTGTACGTCCACCACCTACACCAGAAGCGTAAGATAAAGCGATTGCTTTTGCGTTTCCAGAAGCATCTTGTTCAATAGCGATTAAATCAGGAATACCGCCGCCTTTAACAAATTCACTACGCACTGTGTGACCAGGTGCTTTAGGTGCGATCATGATTACGTCTAAATCTGCACGAGGGTTAACTTGCTTGTAGATAATTGCAAAACCGTGAGCAAAGGCTAAAACTGCACCTTTTTTCAAGTTTGGTTCGATTTCTTCTTTGTAAAGTTCTGATTGGAACTCATCAGGAGTCAAAATCATAACTAAATCAGCACCAGCAACAGCAGTTGGCGTATCTTTAACTGTTAGGCCATGTGCTTCAGCTTTAGCAATTGAAGAAGAACCAGGACGTAGTGCAACTGTTACATCAACACCTGAATCTTGTAAGTTACAAGCATGTGCATGGCCTTGTGAACCGTAACCAACAACAGTAACTTTCATACCTTTGATGATTGATAAGTCACAATCTTTATCGTAATAAACGTTCAAACTCATTTTTAATTCCTTAATACTTCAAAAATCTAATTTTTAAGACATTCCTTAAACTAGGAACCTCTCTTATACGTGTAATATCTTATCGCCACGGGCAATACCAGACACCCCTGAACGAACTGTTTCTAAAATCTTATGTTCTGCTAATGCCTCAATAAACGAGTCCACTTTTTTACCCGAGCCAGTTAGCTCAATAGTATAAGTAGATGTTGTGACATCAATAATATGACCACGGAAAATATCTGCTAAACGTTTGATATCTTCACGTTGTGCCATTGTGGCTGCTTTAACTTTCACCAGCACCATTTCACGTTCAATGTGTGGCCCTTCAGACAAGTCTAATAACTTAACAACATCAACTAACTTATTAAGCTGTTTAGTAATTTGTTCAATTATACGGTCTGTGCCAATCGCTACAATAGTAATTCGCGATAATGATGGATCTTCTGTTGGTGCAACAGTCAAAGACTCAATATTATACGCACGTGCAGAGAATAGTCCTACTACGCGAGACAGAGCGCCGGCTTCATTTTCGATCAAAATAGAAATAATATGGCGCATTATGATAACTCCCGCTCTGGATCTTGCGGTAACTTAGCATGTGGCGACATATGCATCTCATTGTGAGCCATGCCAGCAGCAATCATTGGATAAACATTTTCAGTTTGATCAGTAACGATATCAACAAATACCAAACGATCTTTCAATGCGAATGCTTTTTCAAGCCCTGCACGTAGATCAGCAGGATCTTCAATTCGAATACCAACATGACCATAACTTTCTGTTAACTTCACAAAGTCAGGTAATGATTCCATATAAGAATGTGAATAACGTTCTTTATAGAAGAATTCTTGCCACTGACGAACCATTCCTAAGTAACGGTTATTCAGTGCAATAATCTTAATTGGTAAACCATATTGCAAGCAAGTTGATAGTTCCTGGATACACATTTGGATACTACCTTCACCCGTTATACAAACGACTGTTTCTTCAGGATAAGCTAATTGAACACCCATTGCAGCAGGCAAACCAAAGCCCATAGTTCCTAAACCACCAGAGTTGATCCAACGGTTAGGTTTCTCAAAACCATAATATTGTGCCGCCCACATTTGATGTTGACCCACATCTGATGTGACATACGCATCACCATTTGTAAGCTCATGCACTAACTCGACGGCAGCTTGTGGTTTAATCTTATCGCTACTTTTGTCATAACTTAGGCATTGTTGTGAACGCCATCCATTAATAACTTTCCACCACGCTTCAATGTCTTTCTTTTGTGTTTGTTTCTTGCCCGTCGTTAGAAGATGATTCATCTCCTGTAATACACCGCCAACATCACCCACAATTGGAATATCTACTGTAATGTTTTTAGAAATTGATGATGGATCAATATCAATATGAATAATTTGAGCATCAGGACAAAATTCAGCGATTTTACCAGTAACACGATCATCAAAACGTGCACCAATAGCAATCAATACATCACAATCATGCATGGCCATATTAGCTTCATACGTCCCATGCATACCTAGCATGCCGATATTTTGCTTATCACTTGCAGGGTATGCACCCAAGCCCATTAACGTGCTTGTGATTGGGTAGCCTAAATGACGAACAAATGTACGTAACTCGTCAGAAGCATTACCCAGTACAACACCGCCACCAGAGTAGATGACAGGTTTTTTAGCACTTAACAATAACTCTACAGCGCGTTTAATTTGTCCTGAGTGACCTTTTACTGTCGGCTGATATGAACGCATCGTTACTTTATCAGGGTAGTGATATGGCACTTTAATAGCGGGATCAGTAATATCTTTCGGCACATCAACAACAACGGGGCCTGGTCGACCTGTTGTAGCAACGTAAAATGCCTTTTTGATTGTTTCAGCGAGTTTCGTAACGTCTTTAACTAAGAAGTTATGTTTCACACATGGGCGTGTAATACCAACCGCATCCACTTCTTGAAAGGCATCACTACCAATTACAGCAGAAGGAACCTGCCCAGTGATAACAACCATCGGGATAGAATCCATATACGCAGTAGCAATACCTGTGACGGCATTAGTTGCACCAGGGCCAGATGTGACTAAGACCACACCAGCTTTTCCTGTAGAGCGCGCATAACCATCAGCAGCGTGTGTTGCCGCTTGCTCATGACGCACTAAAATATGCTTAACATCATCCTGCTGATAAAGCGCATCATAAATATGAAGCACCGAACCACCGGGATAACCAAACAAATATTCAACACCTTCGTCTTTTAAACTACGAACCAGAATATCAGCACCGCTTAATTCCACGTGTTCCCCTTCCCAATTACATTATAAAACATCAAACGCGTAAATGTACGTGTAATGCCGCCTGACGTCAAGTAAAACAATCATTGAAGACCTTATTTCTGCATGGTTTTAAGCTAAACAGATCGGCTTATTGTTATAGCTATGGCATAATTCAGGCTATGACTAAAAAACAAAACACACAAATAGAAATTACCCAGCCTGATGATTGGCATCTTCACTTGCGCGATGATGCGGCATTATATCGAACTGTTCCAGATACAGCTCGCACATTTTCACGCGCTGTTATTATGCCAAATTTGCGTCCGCCTATTACAACAACAGCCTTGGCGAGAGACTATTATCAGCGCATATTACAAGCACGTCCTGAAGGGAATAACTTTGAACCTTTAATGACCTTGTATTTGACTGATAATACAAGTGCAGAAGAAATTCAACGTGCTCATGAGAGTGGGCTTGTTCACGCGGTTAAGCTCTATCCTGCTGGCGCAACAACCAATTCTGATGCAGGCGTCACAGATCTAACACTTTGTGCAGCAGCCTTAGCTGAAATGCAGCGTGTTGGCATGCTTTTATTAGTTCACGGTGAAGTTACACATGCAAGTATTGATGTGTTTGATCGTGAAAAAGTATTTATCGATCAAATCTTAAGACCGCTGACTAACAAGTACCCAACTTTAAAAATAGTGTTTGAACATATCACTACTGCTGATGCTGTTGAGTTTGTTATCAGCAGCGATGCCAATATAGCAGCGACGATCACACCACATCATCTATTATTAAATCGAAATGACTTATTGGTGGGTGGTATTCATCCTCACAACTACTGCTTGCCCGTGTTGAAACGTAACACACACCAACAAGCACTCATTAAAGCTGCTACAAGTGGTAACCCTAAGTTCTTTTTAGGTACAGATAGTGCACCTCATAATGTTGATGCCAAAGAAACCAGCTGTGGTTGCGCTGGTATCTATAGCGGCCATGCTGCTATCGAACTTTATGCTGAGGCGTTTGAAGCAGCAGGAGCATTAGATAAACTAGAAGGCTTTGCTAGTCACTTTGGCCCTGACTTTTATGGACTGCCTCGTAATAGTAAAAAAATTACACTTATCAAGGAATCGTGGACTGTCCCGTCTAGTTATGACTTTGCTGGACAAGATTTAATTCCGATGCGAGCAGGTGAGAAAATTAATTGGCAAGTTAAATAAGTTTTTTATTGGCAGGCTAAAGCCTGCACCCCACTTACCTTAAGCTAGAGGTGTAGGCTTCAGCCTACCCTTTATTTCAATCATAAATCCCATAAAACCGGTTTGATGCATCATGTAATTTAGCTTTAACCGCATTACTTTTGATATAATCATAAACAAGCTTGAAATGCTGTTCATCTTGAATAGCTTTATCAAAATAACCTCTTTCCCACAAGCTACCTTGCTTCGAAAGATGCTGATTAACCAATCGGGCAGTTATTCCTTTGATTTTTTGCATAATCACTTTAAGTTCAATATTTTGTTGGAACAGTAAATGAATATGATTCGGCATAATACTCACAGCAAAAAGATCATAATGTTCTGGCTCTAACCGCCTAAGTAAATCCATAATGATCGTAATCACGTTAGCATTAAGATAACAGCCTCTATCTAGCTGATCGCAATACACGTCAATTTTCATTTGTTTTTCTGAAGTGCTTAACTCATTATTATTGTTAATGCGTTGCAAGTACTCATCGACACTATCCCGTGTGCGAAACGTAACAAATTGAACAGCATTCAATTCACTATAATGGTGTAATGATTTCCTTATCATTCCAAACTCCATTTCGGGGTGTAGGCTTTAGCCTACCTGTTAATATCGGCAGGCTAAAGCCTGCACCCCATTTAAATTACAACGGTGCTCCAATGCGTCGAGCGACTTCTTCATAGGCTTCAATCACGCCACCTAGACCTTGGCGAAAACGATCTTTATCTAGTTTTTTACGTGTTTCAGCATCCCAAAGTCGGCAACCATCTGGACTGAATTCATCTCCTAAAACAACATCACCTTTGAATAGGCCGAACTCTAATTTGTAGTCGACTAAAATCATGCCTGCATCAGAGAATAACTTGGTCAAAACAGCATTAACTTTAAATGTTAACTCTTTCATTTTACTAACAGATTCAGATGTAGCCCATCCAAAGGTTTCAATATGATATTCATTAATCATTGGATCATGGAGTTCATCATTTTTAAGGAAAAACTCAAACACTGGTGGCGTTAACTCCATGCCATCCTCAACGCCTAAACGACGACATAAACTACCACTTGCTACATTTCTAATAACGCACTCAACAGGCATCATCTGCATGTTTTTCACAACAGACTCGGTTTCATTAAAAAGTTCTTTGAAATGTGTTGGAATGCCAGAATTTTCAAGTTGTTCCATGATAAACGCATTGAACTTATTATTGACTTCACCTTTACGGCTAAGCTGTTCGATTTTTTCGCCATCAAATGCAGACGTATCATCTCGAAAACTCATAATGACATAGTCATCATTATCTGTTGCATAAATGCTTTTAGCCTTACCTGCAAATAGTTCTTGTTTTTTTTCCATTACTCACTCTCTAATCTAACTATTAGTAGTCTCTCGCCAATCAAAACCATTTTCTTGTTCTGCAAGCCCTATCCAACTTTGATCACAGTTTAATGCCTGTGAAAACAGTGGGGCTACAATATTTGGCGAATTATTTTTTTCACTTAAATGCATTGCAACAATATGTTGTAAGCGTGATGTATCAATTTTTTCTAGTATTTTAGCTGATTGGACATTGTTTAGGTGGCCAAGTCGCCCTGAAACGCGGTACTTCAAATGGTCTGGGTACTCACCGTTGTCCAACATATCCATATCATGATTAGCTTCCAATAATAGGGCATCACATGCTGATAAGGCATCTTCTATAATAGGTGTGCTCATTCCGACATCCGTTAACAAACCTAATCGGTGCTGTCCGTCAGAGAAAACAAACTGACTTGGTTCTCGTGCATCATGAGGTACAGGAAATGGTTGTACTTGAACATCACCGATACTAAATGTTTCATGACAACTAAATTCTTCGACTAAATCAACGACATCTGCTGCTAAAAAACTAGCTGTACCCGCTGTGGCATAAACAGGAAGTTTGTACTTTCTAGCTAAAACTCGAACCCCATTAATATGATCTGCATGTTCATGTGTCACAACAATAGCTGACAACGTTGCAGGATCTATCTCAAACCGTTGCAAACGTTTTTCAGTTTCACGAGCAGAAAAACCACAATCAACTAATAGCGAGGTCTTTCCTTGAGAAACGAGTGTTGCATTACCTCGACTACCACTGCCAAGGGAAGCAAACCGCATTATTTAACGAGTTGTTCTTGTATTAATCCTAGAAGACGTTTGGCAGTATCAGATGATAGGCGTACCTTTTCAGTATCAAGGACAATTACTTTCGTAGAAGCCGCATCAGAAATTAACTTAATATAGTAATATTCTTCTGGTGCTTTTTCAGCATCATCTTTCCAAAATGCAAGTTTACCTAAAAGTCCTTCATCTTCTTGCTCTACTTCATTGAACGGATCTAAGTAATGAACAAAATATGTTCCTTCACCACGGTCACGATCTTCAACAGCAAAACCTCTGCTATCTAATATTCGTCCAACTTGGCGCCATACATTTGCAAAGTCTTGTTCAACAAATAATGCTTGATGCCCACCCGTTTCATCAATTATTGTTGCATTAACAGAAGCGACATGTGGTTCTAGTGCTTTTTTGGCTTTAACTTCTGCTTGTACAACTTGATGAAGACCACCTAAATACTCAGCTACTTGACGCAGCATTGCTTCATTTTTTTGTCCGTTTGCTTCAAAGCCGGCAGCACCGACATAAACCAATGCTTGTTTCGATGTGTCACCACGCTCCATCCTCAAACGGTATGCGTAATCATCACTACCTGTAGCAGTATCCATTAAACCAATACGTTCATCTTTACGTTTAATCTCAATGCCTTTTTGAGCCCAGAAATCTAATAAGTTGTTCCAAACAATATCACGATTTCCTGGCACAATTAGATGACGCTTTTTGCCTTCGCCAGATAATGCAGGTTTAACATCTGCTTGGATATTATATTTGCTCACAAGTGGGTTACTTGCTGCTTCTTCAAATTCAGAATATGTCGCAGTACTGTTTACATTTCCTGCAATATCATCATTGATTCGAGCTGTGCTCAGATCAGGGGGAACATCAAGTGGTGGCATTGTCTCAGCTCTACGATATTCCTTTGTATTATCAGGAACAACCTCATCAATGGCAGGAAGAGATCCACAGCCAGTTAATACAACAGATAGCAAGACAGCTAAAGAAGAAAATTTATAGTTCATCGAGTTACATTCACCCACAATTAATTTAATACGCCAGCAGCATTCAATGCTTCACGCACTGGCTGATGGTATTTTTCTGATAGTACGGTCATTGGTAATCGTAATCCGATTGGGATTAAGTCCATTTCAGCCAACGCCCACTTTACAGGAATAGGATTCGCTTCTAGAAACAGTCGCTCATGCAATAAAGCTAAACGATTATCAATAGCTCGAGCCGCTTCTTCATTTCCAGATAACGCTGCCGCACACATCGTATGCATTGCGTCAGGTGCAATATTCGCAGTAACCGAAATAGCGCCAACACCACCTGCTAAAATAAAGTCTACTGTATTGGCATCATCCCCAGTGTAAAGTTCAATTTTATCGCCACAAAGCGATTTAATCTCACTGACACGAGTTAGATCACCCGTTGCTTCTTTGATACCAACAATATTAGGAATATCTGCAAGTCTTGCTACTGTTTCAGGTAATAGATCACAGGCAGTTCTGCTCGGTACATTATAAAGAATCTGAGGAATATCGACCGCTTCAGCAATTGCCTTATAATGTAAGAATAAACCTTCTTGTGTTGGCTTATTATAATAAGGGGTAACTAATAGGACGCCTGACACACCTAAGTCTTTTGCATATTGCGACAATTCTATCGCTTCAGTGGTTGAGTTTGCCCCAGTTCCTGCAATCACAGGAACGCGACCATTCACTTGAGACACCACTTGGCGAATCACGTCACAATGCTCGTCAACTGTTAATGTTGCAGACTCACCTGTTGTTCCTACAGCAACAATAGCATCCGTACCGCTACTGATATGCCATTCAATCAACTTGTTTAGGCTGTCACGATCAAGAGAACCATCCGCTTGCATCGGTGTGACTAGCGCTACCATACTGCCGCTAAACATGTTCAGAAGACTCCAATAAATAAACGACCATGGTACTTTGCCAGCTACAAGATGACAAGAACCTATCCCCCTGATCAATGAAACTGTATGTTTCAGAGTGCTTGAGGAATCCCAATTCTAGGCGCATCTATGCAGTAATGGCTATTCCCTTGCAAATAGATCAAACAATGAAGTGGCGTTACTCAAGCGCTTCTTCGATAGGTTTAAAAATACTTTATGCGGCGTTATTTCATTGGTTAAGGTTAACTATATGACGGCAATCAATGCTTTAGCTAAACCGTTTTTACATCCCACTGAATCGGCCTGTTTCATTGCTCACGAGCTTATGACTAATTCAATATGGAATTAGTCAGCTATGTCATGTATATTTTTATCTATCTATATATGACAGGAAATAACAATGAGTAGTGTTCAACTTGGCCAAGCCGTGCCGAATTTTCAACTCCCTAGTACTGGCGATACGATTTTCAATTTGTCCGATTTTAAAGGTAAGAATGTTGTTGTCTATTTTTACCCTAAAGACAGTACACCAGGTTGCACATTAGAAGGTCAGAACTTTCGCGATAATATTGCTGAGTTTGATCAACATGACACTGTTATCGTTGGGATCTCACGTGACAGCATCCGTAAGCATGAAAACTTCAAAGCAAAACAATCGTTCCCATTTGAATTACTCTCTGACGAAGAAGAATCAGCATGTGGCCTTTTTGATGTTTTACACCTGAAGAAAAACTACGGCCGTGAATATATGGGAATTGTGCGCAGTACCTTCTTAATCGACAAAGAGGGTGTTTTACTTCAAGAATGGCGTAAGGTTAAAGTAAAAGAACACCTTGCCGAGGTTTTAGAGGCTGTAAAAGCACTTTAGACTTTAAATGCCCTTAAGAAAAACTTTTCATAAGGGCATATTTTTTTCACCCTCATTTAAGCCCCGTCCTCTTTGAGTTAGCACTAAATTAACCACAAGTTATCCACAGAAAACACCTGACTTATCCACCGTTCGCTATTCCCAAACCACATCATCTTGTGGTTCAATGATTCAAAAACCACTACAACTTGTGGTTTTGAGTTTTTAACCAAATATTTCAGGATGTATTATTATGGCAGGCGAATCAACAGCAGCGCTTTCAAGTTCACAATACCAAGTTATTCGCCGTAATGGCCAAGTAACAGACTTTGATAGCAGTAAAATTGCAGTTGCAATTACTAAAGCATTTCTAGCAGTTGAAGGCGAATCAGCAGCTGATAGTCGTCGTATCCACGATACTGTTGCCAGTATTACAGCACAAATTTCTGATAATTTAACCCGCAGATTAGATGACGGCGGTACGGTACATATTGAAGATATTCAAGATCACGTTGAATTAGCATTAATGCGTACAGGTGAATATAAAGCAGCACGTGCTTACGTTTTATACCGCGAACAGCAAAACCAAAAACGTGCCGAAGAAGAAGAAAAGCACCCTCATGCTGTAACAGAGTCAACAATCAATGTTGTCACTGCCGATGGTAGTAAAGCGCCTCTTGATATTACGCGCCTACAAAACCTAATCACTGAAGCATGCGAAGGCCTTGATGGTGTTGATGGCGCTGCAATTTTGCGTGATACCCAACGTAATATTTTTGATGGCGTTAGTGAAAGCGATGTTGAAAAAGCATTGATAATGTCATCACGCACCTTTATCGAAAAAGATCCTGATTACAGTACTGTTTCAGCTCGTTTATTGATGGATAGTATTCGTCGTGAAGCATTAACGTTTGTATACAATACACCTCGTCAAGCATCACAACACGATATGGATGACGTGTATCAAGACTACTTCAAACACTATATTCAACGCGCTATTGATCTCCAATTATTAGCACCTGAGCTTGCACAATACGATCTTGAAAAAATGGGTAAAGCATTGAAACCTGAAAACGATTTCAGCTTTACCTACCTTGGTTTGCAAACACTCTATGACCGTTATTTCATTCACCAAGACAATACACGTTTTGAATTGCCACAAGCATTCTATATGCGTGTATCAATGGGCTTGGCGATTAATGAAATTAACCGTGAAGAACGTGCTATCGAGTTCTACAACTTATTGTCATCATTCGACTTTATGAGCAGTACCCCTACTCTGTTTAATGCAGGTACATTACGTCCACAACTATCATCATGTTACCTAACATCAGTTCCTGATGACTTGGGTGGTATCTACGATGCAATTCGTGACAATGCACTGCTGTCTAAATATGCAGGTGGCTTGGGTAATGACTGGTCTCGCGTCCGTGGTCTAGGTTCACATATCAAAGGCACTAACGGTAGCTCACAAGGTGTTGTGCCATTCTTGAAAGTAGCTAATGATACTGCTGTAGCAGTAAACCAGGGGGGCAAACGTAAAGGTGCTGTTTGTGCTTACCTAGAAACATGGCATATTGATGTTGAAGAATTCTTAGATCTTCGTAAAAACACCGGTGATGATCGTCGTCGTACACATGATATGAATACAGCGAATTGGATCCCTGATTTATTCATGAAGCGTGTTGCTGAAAATGCCGATTGGACATTATTCTCACCAGAAGAAGTGCCTGATTTACATGACCTTGTTGGCTTAGAATTTGAAGCTGCATATGAAGCCTATGAAGCAAAAGCAGCTGCCGGCGAACTTCGTAATACCAAAACATTCCCTGCCAATGACTTATGGCGCAAAATGTTGGGCATGTTGTTTGAAACCGGCCACCCATGGATTACCTTTAAAGATCCATGTAACTTGCGTAGCCCACAACAACACGTTGGTGTCGTTCATAGTTCAAACTTATGTACAGAAATTACGCTAAACACATCTGATGATGAAATTGCCGTATGTAACCTAGGCTCAGTCAACTTGCCACAACATATTGGTGAAAACGGCTTAGATTTAGAAAAACTACAACGCACCATCAGCACAGCAATGCGTATGTTAGATAACGTAATCGAATACAATTACTACAGTGTTCCACAAGCACGTAAATCAAACTTACAACATCGCCCTGTTGGTCTAGGCATTATGGGTTTCCAAGATGCACTATACAAAATGCGTCTACCGTACAGCTCTGACGATGCAGTTGCTTTTGCTGACACATCAATGGAAGCAGTCAGTTACTACACCATCGAAGCATCATCAGATTTAGCTGCAGAACGCGGTACATACAAATCATACCAAGGTAGTTTATGGAGCCAAGGCATCATGCCAATTGACTCTATCAAAATCCTTAAAGATGCACGTGGCGAGTACTTGCAACAAGATGAAAGCCAAACACTTGATTGGGACGCACTGCGCAGCAAAATCAAACAGCAAGGTATGCGTAACTCTAATACCATGGCAATTGCACCAACGGCGACGATTTCAAACATCTGTGGCGTCAGTCAATCTGTTGAACCTACATACCAAAACCTATTCGTAAAATCGAACCTATCAGGTGAGTTCACTGTTATTAACCCATACATGGTTGATGACTTGAAAGAGCGTGGTTTATGGGATGAGGTCATGATTAATGACCTTAAATACTTTGATGGTAGCCTGCAATCAATTGACCGCGTACCTGATGAGTTAAAAGCACTTTACGTCACCGCATTTGAAATGGATGCTCGCTGGTTAATTGAAGCAGCATCACGTCGTCAAAAATGGTTAGATCAAGCTCAAAGCTTGAACTTGTACATGGCAGAGCCATCAGGTAAGAAGATGGATAACCTCTACAAACTAGCATGGGTACGTGGACTTAAAACCACTTACTATCTCCGTTCTATGGGAGCAACAGCTGCTGAGAAAACAAGCAGTGCAGTTCAAACAGAAGCAGCAGTAATTGCACCTATAGCACCAGCAGCTGTCGTTACACCGGCGGCTCCAGCTACTCCGGCACCCATTCCTGTAGAAGCAAAAGTAGATGAAGATGACTTTGAATTAGGTGAAGGTCAAGATGCACCACAAGCATGTTCAATTCTTGAACCAGATTGCGAGGCATGTCAATAATGTTAGATTGGGATGATCCATTCGCAGCCCCGGCTGCCAAATCCGATACAACAGCCTCTGCCAGTGCAGAGTCAAATGATAGTATCGCCGCTAATGAACCTGTCGTTGCAAATGTAACAGGGGTTCCTGTTGATACTGCATCTGCACCAGCCATGTCATTACCACATGCGAATGTAGCACCCGTTAATGCGGATGACAAGCGTGTTGTTAATGGCCTGACAGATGTTAACCAATTAGCACCATTCAAATATCCTTGGGCATGGGAATACTTCCTTAATGCCAACAAGAATCACTGGACACCGCTTGATATCAACATGGCACAAGATGTTCATGATTACCGTCATAAACTGACACTAGAAGAACGTCATGTATATGAAAACGTCATGGCCTATCTCACCACGTCTGACATTCTAGCAATGCGTAATATTGGTCTTGCTGTTATGGAAAAAATGACAGCACCTGAATTGCAAATTTATCAGGCTCGCCAAGTGTATGAAGAAGCATTACATACATGGACATACCAACATTGCATCGAAACAATTGGGCTTGATCAAGGTGAAATCTACAATCGTTACCGTGTAGTACCTGAAATAAACCAAAAGATTCAACTCGCTAACCGACGCCTTAGCTCTATTATGCGAAGTGATATTGATTTAACTGATCGTGATGAGCTAGAAAACTTCGTTATGGCTTATGCCTTCTTTGGCGCCATCTTTGAAGGGTGTTGGTTCTACAATGGCTTTAGCCCAATCTTTGCATTGCAACGTCGTGGTTTAATGAAAGGTACTGCTGAACAATTACAATACATCATGCGTGATGAAGTATTACACGCATCATTTGGTATTCGTGTTGTTAAGCAAATCATCAAAGAAGAAAATGTCGTCTTAGATCCAGCTAAAATCCAAGCCATGTTTGAAGAAGCAGAAGAAGCAGAACGCATCTATTCTGGTTATGTACTTCGTGACCCAATATTAGGTTACTCAAAAGAAGATCATATCGGTCAATTCCGCTTCATCGCTAACCGCCGAGCAAAACAGCTGGGCTTTGCTGAACCTTTCCCTGGTGCCGAAGCAGCTCTACCGTGGTTAGATGAACAAGCTAATATGAAGAAAGAGAAAAACTTCTTCGAAACGAAGGTTACAGAGTACCAGACAGGTGGTGCACTTAAGTGGGACTAGCTAAATAATGAGCCCAACAATCTTCAAGGAAGATGGTTATCGTTTTTTCTTTTTCTCACGAGAAGAAGAACGTATGCACGTTCATATTATTTCTGCTGATGGCGAAACAAAGTTTTGGCTAGAACCGGACATATCGCTAGCAAAGAACTATAATCACAATAGCAGACAACTTAAAAAGATTGAATCACTGGTAAAGGAACACTGCGATGACCTCATTAGCGCATGGCGACAGCACTTTAGCCGTTGAAGTAACTAATATATCAAGCTTTGGCATTTGGATCTTTATCCGTGATAAAGAACACTTCATGTCTTATGATGAGTTTCCATGGTTTAAAGACCAAACCGTTAAATCAATTGTAAATGTTGAAGAGCTTACTAAAGGGCATTTGTTTTGGCCTGATTTAGATATTGATTTAAGTGAAAAATCGATAGCATTTCCTGATAACTTTCCGTTGAAGTCAGTTTAATTATAAAATTAAAAGGTAACGTCCCCTTTAATTGCCCTTTAATTGACGTCCCCTTTAATTGCAATAAACCCTGGGTCTGTAGGTGGTAATCTTACTGCAATGGGTTTGGCTACTATTTTTATTTTCGGAGCGCCATTATGGATCCCTTTAATTACTCTAATTTGGCATATTACGTCATGCTTGGTTCCGGTAAATGATTAGCGGTAAAACACCTAACAACAACTTGCATCTGACCGTAAAAAGCGTCACTTTTTTTGCTATCGTAAAAACAGCGCCTCTTTTTACGTCAGCTGAAGTTAAACGTTAGATTTATGGGATACTAAATCATGGCAATGGAACAAAGTCACATCTGGGTAGGAGTATTTGGTCCTAATTCACCAAAAGATTACTTCGATGAAATTTATGACGAAGATAACGAAGATGCTCCTGTAAGTAAATTTGCAGGTGATCAGGGGGAAAGGTGGATTGATCATGACTGGATGGAAATGTCATTTTTGAATAACCCGATAGATATTTTAGAGTTGGCCGGTAATCATTCTTATTCAAATTATTATGATGTTTTAGTGAGTAACGCCTGTAAGGAGGTTAGCCTCGATAAGGCCAATGTATTCATTATCATTGATAAAGATGAAGTTAAATCACCAAAAACGTTAAAAAAAGATGATTTCGAACTGCATTATCTAGGCACATTTAACTGTGATGTTTGAAAAATCTAACATGTGTGTCAATTTGACGCATTTACGCTGCGCGTAAAAGGTGTCATATATGGTCCGCCTCGTATTGCAAGTAAAATTTTTTCGTAACATAGAGAAATATTGCTTCCATATATCCGGCCTTTAGGTGAGATTTCATTAATCTCTGGCCCTGATGGAATCCGCACATTCCCCCCTCATCAGGTCTTCGGCTTCAATTGAGCCCTAGACACCACCAGGTTCGTTGGAATGTAGATGTTATCTTTTATGCCATCACTTAAATTTTATCCACGCAATTTGGTGAAACTTAATTTGTATCGTTTTATTGTCTGACTCTTTAGGCCGCTACGACATTATAATCTTGTTTGTTTGTTAATAAAGCCCAGACAACTCGTGCGTTTTTATTGGCTACCGCTACATTGGAGATGTTTTCTCCTCGCCGTTGTTTGATCTCTGTGATCCACTGGTTTCGCTTGTCTTGATGCCTAGATGCAACCCTAACCACTGAACGACCGCCATGAATTAATAACGTCCGTAAATAAGAATCCCCGCGTTTACTAATACCTAATAACGTGGGTTTGCCGCCTGTTGAATGCTGGCGTGGTACTAAACCTATCCATGCGGCTAGCTCTCGCCCATTCTTGAAGACGGAGATATCTCCTATGGCGGCGATTAAGGCGGTTGCTGTTAATAAACCAATACCGGGAATAGTGAGTAACCGCTGGCAATCTTTATTTTGTTCACTGACTCGCTTTAACTTAAGCTCTATTGTTTCAATCCGTTGGTCAAAGTGAATGATTTCTTCGTAGAGTTCTTGGAGTAATTCACGAAAGTAAGCGGTTAAGGTATTTTCTGCATCTTCAAGTATTTCTGGTATGGCGCGTCTAAGTTGATGTATACCTTGAGGGATAACAACCCCGTATTCCATGAGTAAGCCTCTAATTTGATTGGCTTGTGCGGTGCGTCTGCCAACTAATAAGCTTCTGATTCGATGCACGCTTTGGATGTCTTGTTGTTCTAAACTTTTACTGGGTACAAAGCGCATACTCGGGCGTTGTACTGCCTCACAGATGGCTTCTGCATCCACAGCATCGTTTTTATTGGATTTAACATACGGTTTGACAAACTGCGGGGCTATCATTTTAACGGTATGGCCAAATTGACTAAAAACACGCACCCAATGATGAGCACCCCCACAGGCTTCGAGCCCTATTAAACAAGGTTCTAAGTTTGCAACAAAAGCCGTTAATTGCCGGCGAGTTAGTTTCTTCCTTAACATTCTGTCACCCTTTTCATTAACACCATGAAGTTGAAAGCTATTCTTTGCTAAATCAATGCCTAGTGTTGTTATGTTGCCTTTTGAATTATGATTGTTCACGGCTCGCCTCTCTTTTGTTTTTGATGTTTTGTTTACGACTAACATCATGGCTTACTTGAAGCCGTTTATAAAAGTGAGGCGGACCATTCCATTAGGTCTTGCCTTTTGCCTAAGCTAAATTATTAGATCAGAACTATCTTAAGTCCCTTTAATTATTTTTCCAATAGTCG
>ENA-OSET01000255-OSET01000255.1-sediment-metagenome-genome-assembly--contig:-NODE-255-length-61493-cov-6.924385_pt1 | contig 61493 bp, 51 predicted proteins | sample MGYA00237882_ERZ534229 | MGnify/ENA primary metagenome ERZ534229 (study PRJEB26408, sample SAMN06266212) | sediment metagenome | isolation source: Hudson Canyon methane seep mesocosm | place: USA:Hudson... | reverse complement strand
AAAGCGAGTACTCGGTGAAAATAAAGACTTTACTTGAATGCGATCCACACCAGGAATGAAAAACAGCTGATCATGAACACCTTTTAAAGCATTAAAAAAAGGTTCGTTAAATATGTCCCCCTCTTTATCACAGACTGAAATAAGCACATTATTAGCGCCTCCGAAATTTTCTCGGTATTCCAAGTATGTTTTCATATAGGTATGGTTGAGAGGAATGTGCTTGGTAAAAGCAGCATCAAGCTTTATTTGACTCGCTTGAAAAACAAGAAAAATACTCGCTAATACGAAAGCTGTGAGTACAAGAACTCTTTTACGAAACATAGTCGTTTCGATAACATTGATAAGTGATTCTATTTTCATTTAATTTACTTCATCTACTTCATTTTAATTGGTGGTACTAACATTTATCTACTGACTTTATTTAATATTAGCCTGCGGAATGACTTTAATACCAACTTCAGAGACTATAATAAGCTGATTTTTAAACCAAACACCGCTGATTAAAGATTTACCATCAGCTTGAGGGTTTAAAGAAAAGCTAATACCGTCATCATCACTTTTTAAAATTACACCGTTGTTTCCTAAAACATAAATGCTTCCATTATCTCCTAAAACGATGGAGTTTAATAAAGCTTGTGTCCCGGTTTTAATATGCTGCCAAGGAGATCCGTTTTTCAAACTCCTAAAAACATTCCCGCGCAAGCCAACAACAAGTAAATTTCCTTGGTGAGTGCGAGAAATGTCATTGAATGACCCTTGATAAATTTCATCAAACGGTAACCATTTTTTCGCAAAATCACTACTCTTGGCAATTAAACCAACTTCCCCTACCATATAGAGGGTACGACCATCTTTAAATATACCGTTAAAATGTGCAAGGATACTACTTTGCTCATCTAAATAAGCTTCTTCATCTTCTTGTTTTAATTCTTCCAGGTATTCTAGGTCTTCTGGTAAAAGAAATTCATCATGGAACTCAAACAACCAGTTTTGACCACCATCATTGGTACGATATAATTGTCCATAAGCTCCTATAGCAATACCTTGCTGGCTATCTTTGAAAGTAACATCGAGTAATGGCTTTTCTTTCTCAGGTAAAAACTGCTGTATTACCCAATTTTCGCCACCATCTTGAGAAAATAATATTGTCGCATCATGTCCAACAGCCCAACCATGCGATTCATCAACAAAATATACTGCAGTTAAAGTAGTTCGTACCGGTACGTTAGCTTGACGCCAAGTGATGGCATCATTTGAGAGTAATATATGGCCACGTTCACCTACAGCGACAAGCTGTTTATCATTGATTTTAATAATATCTAGCATCAGTGATTTACTGGCTAGAGGCGCTTGCATAGCAGGTAGTTGCTGTGAAAAAGCATTTAGGATAAATAAGGTACTAAGAAGAAAGGCCAACAAACGTTGCATAAACAAGGGTACTCATTCGTTAATAATTAAAGTATTACTTTTATGACTTCATCCATGAAATGCTAAAATTTAATACATTTTAATGTAAAACGGCTGACACTAGCCAGCCGTGATTCAACTTTACAGATTTAAACGCTATCTACGACCTTCACGTTTCAATGCAGAAGATGTAAATGAAACATCTTTCAATTTAGCTGAAAAGTCATACATTTTCGCTTCATTATCTAAGCCCATCGCAATATAACGACGAGACTGAAGATCATGGAATACTTCAAGTGTAGACCATTGTGTAGGAACTTCGTAATAATTTATACCATGAGCTACACCAACACGGTATAACTCGTCACGGTTATCATAAATGTCTGTTACCGCAATTTGCCAGCTATCTTCATCAATAAAGAAAACACGTTTTTTATAGGTATGACGTGTATCTGACTTTAAACTCGCTTCAACAACCCAAACACGATGCTTTTCATAACGAACATGTTCTGGATTAATATGACCTGGTTGTAAAATATCTTCATATTTCAGTGAATCGCTATGTAAACGATAATCATTATAAGGAATGAGTAACTCTTGCTTTCCTTTTAATGCCCAGTTGTAACGATTTGGTGCACCATTAAACATATCAAAATCATCAGTAGTACGCAGTCCATCAGACGCTGTTCCTGGCGTATCATAAGCAACATTCGGCGCACGACGAACACGACGCTGACCTGTATTGTATGTCCATGCTTGACGAGGAGTTTGTATTTGATTCATTGTCTCATGAACTAATAATGCGGTACCTGCTAAACGAGCTGGTTCAGTAACTTTTTGCTTAAACTTAAACAAAATATTAGTTTCTTTAAGTTTTGCTGCCGAAGCTAATTTTTCACCATAAGGGATCATCAACTGATCATCAAAACCTAGGTAGGTATAATCACCAGAAGCTGTTGGCGCTGCTTGTCCACCTTGTCGAGTAATTGCTTCACCACGATAACGTAAAATATGGTTCCAAATAGCTTCTAAACCATCTTTAGGTACAGGAAATGGAATGCCCACTGCAGCATTTTCAATACCGTTACCTCCTTCAACTAATTCTGTACGTCCAGCATTATCAATACTCGCTTTATAAACATGCTCAGGATAAGAAGCAGAGCGTCTTGATTGATACACATTCATCTTGTAAGTGTCTGGATACGTCTCAAAAAGCTTAACCTGACCTGGTGTTAACATCGCTTTGTACTGCGCTACATTAGCTGCTGTAATTGTGTATTCAACGTTATCCGTTGAAAATGGATCAATATGGTGATCACCTACAGTATATCCCGCAGGAGCTGATGTGATTCCGCCATTCCACGCTGGAATTGAACCATCTTTATTCGCGCCACGAACCGCACCCATTGGCGTTAATTCGTTATTTAACTTTGCGACTTCCGCTGGAGAAACTTTAGCAAGAGTTGCAGTTGACAATAGAGCCATACTTACTGCAACTGAGGCTAATGTTAATTTTTTAATTGAATTTTTCATATTAGTTCTCATTAACTTAGCCTTAGATTGAATATTTAATACTGAATGATATGTAATCGCGGTCTTCCATTTGATTGGTCGTACCTACACCATCCCAAAAACCGTTATAGCTTATGTCAGCTGACCAACGGCTTTGATAATCAAAATTAATACCTAAAGCAACTGATTTGCGTTCTTCAACAAATAAGAATAATGGATCTGGCGTTGTACCTTTAACATCATGAGAATAAACAACGCGAGGTGAAACATTAATACCAGCAATCACATTATTAAAATCTAACTTGACAACAGCACGATAGCCCCAAGCAAATTCATCTGGGAACGGGTTAGTTTCAACACCATCTTGAACGGCAAGTTCTAAACCTTCTTTACCAAAAATACCACCATTACGCGCTGTACCTGGACCGTTTAAGCGTAATACGTCTGGGTCAGGCATATCTTGAATGTTGATACCACCAACTTCTAATAAAGTCGTTAACTGACTTGCGCCAAATGATGGACCCCAAAGGTGTGTTAATGTCATTTGTGCTTGTAGTGTATCAGATAAGATAAAACCATTTGCGCGTTCTCCAGCTTGGAAAATTGGCATTTGAGAGATACCGTCAAGCTCGCTACGACCTTGATCATTTGCTAATTGCTGTGGCATAGCAGCAAACAATAATTCAACATCATCAATCTGTAATGGCTCATCTTGTCGGTAAGTTACTTCACCAGCAACAGACGTTGTGCCTAAAACAGTATTAAAGCTCATTGCGTAAAGTTTAATATCTTCTACATAATCGAGTTCAACTCTTGAGAATGCATTAAGATTAGTATAATTTTCAACAGTTATATCATTATTAACTAAATAACCAAGATCACCACCCAATTGCCCTGTTGTTAACAAATCACCAATAAGCGTTTCAGTTTTAAAATCAGCTGTAATACCTGAGAATACAGGACGGCGGCTATGATAATTCATGTGATATAAACTGATTTCGGTATCATTTAGCTCAGGGAAAAACCAAGATAATTTCAGACCATATTGTCCGCCGTCATCAGGTTCGTTTTCAGCATCGCTTTGTCTAAGTGTTAATTTAGTTGGAAAAGCACCTAAATATGCTGACGCCGCGCTAGCCATTGGAATACTTCCATCAGCAATGCTAGCACCAAGTGCATTTAAACCATTAATTAAATAATCTAGATCCATATCTGGATTACTAGCAAAACCTAACTGAACATTATTATATTGACCACCGTCTCCAGCAAAATCATTTGTAGAGAAGTAACTACCCGGTGCAGGTAAAACTGTTTTTTCCCAATTATATTGATAGAAGGCTTCAATGTTGAAATTCTCGGTAACGCCTAGTGACGCCCAAACGGCACCGAAAGGAATAAATGCTTCTTTCAATTCTGAACCGGGTGCACGAAGACGTGCAATATCTACAGGGTTAAGCTCACTGATACCATGCGAGATTAATGTACTTTCTCCCCAGCTAATCACCTGTTGACCAACACGAACAGAAAAAGGCATTTCGCCTATTTCAAAATCGCCATAAACAAAAGCATCAAGTAATCTCACGTCACTACATAATTGATTACTTGCTTCATCATCACGACAAGGGTCGTTATTAACACCAGATAAAGGGTTAGTCCATGCTCTATCGCTATCGCTCATTTCCATATCATAGAAATACATACCACGAGCAAAAAATCCGAAATTTCCATAGCGAATATCAAGGTCGTGTGAGCCTTTAATTATCTGAGAAAAGCTATCGCCTGAATTATAATTAAGGTTAGCGTTATCGCCATTGGTTGAGTAACCACCTTGGCCATTCCATACCGTTCCAGCATCTGGATTTACATTTAATGATGGATGGTAGCTGCTAAAATCAAAACCATTATTAAAGTTATTGGATTTACCAACATTGTCATTCCAATTACGGTCTTCTACACGCCAACTTTGACCATAACTAAACGTTGAATCAAAGCTAATGTCGAAGTTGCCTAATGTAAAGTTTTTGGCTTGTACTTGGCCTGCTGTAGCCAAACAAACAAGTGCAGCAGTTATACTTGCAGCCAGAGGCTTTTTGTAAAACATGTTGCGAGGGCTATAATTCATTTAATCTCTCCCCAGAGCGTGTAGATTGTATTTTATTTTTATCATTGCTACTTACATTGAAATAAGTACTCTAAAACAATAATTGCATCATTTTATCAATGGTGCAAGAGGTAAAAACAATTGATAAGACCCAGTGTTTTAATGACTTCTAATCAATAAAAACCTAATTGCACAACCGTGTTTTAAACAAACGTTTAAAACAAAATTTTCTACATATAGTTTTCAACAAGTATTTACTTGTATTAAGTGTTGCAGAGAATTTAGTGAGTGAGCTTCAAACACATCAGATGGTCGGACCACTGTTTAAAGCTAATACTCTAATTATCTAATTTTTGTTAAAGATAAAAATTTATTATTTTTAGTTTCCATACAAAAACAACCGTTAATACCATTAGATAATAAATAATTTCGCATATGCATTGCTGGAAATTGAACTCTAGTACCTGTTGTAGTTGTAACTACTATCTGCTGCGCTTTCCCTTCATAATATGGAAAGAATTCAGCAGCAGTCATATTTATAGCAAAGTAATATTTCATAGAACATTTAGGGTACTAAGGCGGCATCAAGTTTTTCTTTTAAATCTTTAGATAAATTATCTAATTTAATCAATTTATCTAATTCTGCTCGCATTAACTGCTGCCTTATTAGATCAAACGATTTAAATTGAATAAGCGGTGTAATCAATCTTGACGCAACTTGAGGGTTTATTTCATTCATCAAAGCAATTTGTTTAGCAATAAACTGATAGCCCTGCCCTGATACACAATGAAAATAACGAGGATTATTAACGCTGAAGTTACCAAGTAAAGATCTTGCTCGGTTAGGGTTCTTTAAACTAAAAAGTGGGTGCAATAGCAGTTTTTCAAGGGAGCTAAAAATAGTACTCGTTGATTGTTGAGCAGCAATACTGAACCACTTATCCATAACTAAAGGGGTGGCGTGCCATTTTTTCTCAAAATGTTGTAACTGTGCATCAAAGTCAGGCAAATTATTTTTAGCTGAGCATACAAGTGCCGCGAGTGTATCAGTCATATTATCCGATGTTTGATATTGTTGTGATACATATTGTTTATCTTCATCAAGTAAAGATAAATATGCTAAGCAAACATTTTTTAGTGCTCTTTCGCCAACTTCATTACCGCCATATTTATATTTAGTGGCCGTGTTCTTAGCGTATGCTGTTTTAAAACACTCTGTTAAACCTTCTACTAAAAACAGCTTAACCGTTGAAATAGCATTCACCACTTTTATCGGGTCTACTTGCTCTATTTCGGCAATAACTTCATCAAAACTAGGTAACGTTAACTGCTCTGCTTTAAGTGCATTATCAATTTTAGCATCAAAAATAGCACGGTAAATAATCAATAGACTTTGAGGTAAAACAAAATTTTCGTCATCAACTAATGCTTTAATGTAATTCAACATTAACTGCTGACCTGCATCCCAACGACAAAACTCGTCATCAGCAAAAGCCATAATTGTTGTCAGGTCTTTATCCGTTTGTTTAAATGACAATTTTACCGGTGCAGAAAAACCAGCTAAAACCGCTAATACAGGCTTTTCCGCATAACCATCAAATCTCCATATTTGTTGTTCTGATGTTAACTGAAGTAATTCATTTTTTACTACTTTATTATTTTCAATAAGTTCTATAGCTATTGGTATATGAAGTGCTTCACCTGCTTTGTCACCTTTCTGTAAAGGAATTTTCTGTTCGATGGTTAATTGGTACTGACCGTCTGCAAAACTTTCATCAATATGTAATATCGGCGTACCCGACTGATGATACCAATTTTTGAATAACGTAAGATCTACGCCTGTAGCATCAGACATAGCATTTATAAAGTCATCACAAGTAACAGCCATTCCATCGAAACGCGTAAAGTATAAATCCATTCCTTTTCTGAAGTTATTTTTCCCTAATAGGGTATGGATCATTCGAATGACTTCTGCACCTTTTTCATAAACCGTTAAGGTGTAAAAATTATTCATTTCAAGTACTTTTTCAGGACGGATTGGATGTGCCATTGGACCAGCATCTTCAGCAAACTGTTGAGCGCGTAACAATCTAACATTTTGAATGCGGTTTACTGTTGCGCTATGCATATCGGCGCTAAATTGTTGATCACGAAATACGGTTAAACCTTCTTTCAAACTTAATTGAAACCAGTCTCGGCAAGTTACACGGTTACCTGTCCAGTTATGGAAATATTCATGACCAATAACTGCTTCAATATTGAAAAAATCAACATCAGTGCCGCTTTCATCATCGGCTAAAACAAATTTCGAATTAAAAACGTTTAAACCTTTATTCTCCATTGCCCCCATATTGAAAAAATCGACAGCTACAATCATGTATATATCAAGATCATAGGCTAAGCCAAATGTTTCTTCGTCCCAAAGCATCGACTTCTTGAGTGACGACATTGCATGATGAGCCTTATGTAAATTTCCTTTATCAACAAATATTTCTAATGCAACTTCTCTATTTTCTACTGTCGTAAAAGTATCACTCAATAAATCAAAGTCACCTGCTACTAATGCAAATAAATAACAAGGTTTTGGGTGCGGATCAAGCCAGCATGTATAGTGCTTACCTTCAGGTAAATCACCTTCTTCTGTTTTGTTACCGTTGGATAATAAATACGGATATTGCTCTTTGTCTGCTATCACTTTCGTTGAAAATATTGCCATAACATCAGGGCGATCTAAGTAATAGGTGATACGTCTGAAACCTTCTGCTTCACATTGCGTACAAAAAGCACCACCTGACTTAAATAGCCCTTCAAGTGAGGTATTATTGAGGGGGTCAATTTCTGTTACTATTGTTAAAATGAATTCATCAATATTAATATCAATTGTTAACTGAGTTGTACTTGTCTGAAAACTATTGTTTGCAAGTGCTTCCCCATTAACCTGCAATGAAACAAGTTTAAGTTGCTCACCATCAAGCACTAATTTTTTTGCGTCTTTGTTTTCTCGTTTGATTGTCATTTTATTGGTAACAATTGTTGATGCGTCTGCAAGTTCGAATGTTAAATCGACTTTGCTAATTGAGAAATTTGAAACTTGGTAATCTGATAAAAAACGAGCGGTAAAGTCAGTCATAGGATATTCCTTTGAAAAATATAAAGCCTGCAGAAACAGGCTTTATATTATGTCGAGATTAAGCATACTTAAAGTATGAATTATTCATCATTTGTAATTAATTGATTTGATATAATTGTTTTATGCCTCAGCATCATTACTTGTTAACATTTTAATTTTAAAACCGGTATAACCATATATAACAGCAATTACCGGATTAATTAAATTAAAGAAACAATAAAAAATATAGTCATACGAAGTTAAGGCTAATGCACCAAACATGAACGCACCACAGGTATTCCACGGAATTAATGGTGAAGTAATGGTACCTGAATCTTCTAAAGTACGACTTAATAATGTCGGATGAAAACCTCTGCGTTTAAATTCTGCTTTAAACATTCTTCCTGGCATAACTATCGCCATGTATTGATCTGCTGTGATTAAGTTGGTACCGATACATGTAGCCACTGTACTGGCAATTAAGCTACCTGTAGATTTAGCCGTAGATAAGATTGCCTTAACAAACTTATCTAACATGCCGAGATGCTCTAATACCGCACCAAAACTTAACGCACACATGACTAACCAAATCGTGTTTAGCATACTAGACATACCACCACGACTTAGCAGTTCATCTATTTGTTTATTACCTGTATTAACAACAACACCATCAAAAAATGCGGTCCAAACGACCATAATGTAAGCTTTAGCTCCACTCACACCTTCTGAGGCCATGTTCAAAATAAGCTCTTGTTGGAAGATCAACGCCCAAACAGCACCAATTAACGCGCCTATTGCAACAGCAGGAAATGCTGGAACTTTTTTGAAGGCTAAAAAAAGTAGAATAAATAAAGGGATAAGGTTGAGTACTGAAATATTATACGTAGCATCAAGTGTTGTTAGCAACGTATCAATACTTGCTGTATCACCGGTAACTGCCGATGAATGGTCAAAACCTATAATAAGGAACAATGTAAGCGCAATGCTAATTGATGGTATTGTGGTCCACAACATATAACGAATATGTTCAAATAATTCACTACCCGCTACAGCGGGTGCAAGGTTTGTCGTTTCAGATAAAGGAGATAATTTGTCACCAAAATAAGCCCCCGAAATAACCGCACCAGCAGTAACTGCGCTCGACATTTCAAAACCACTGGCAATACCAATAAATGCAACCCCAACTGTTGCAGCTGTTGTCCAAGAGCTACCAATGCTCATTGCGACAATACCACAAACTAAACATGCAGCTGCGTAGAACCAACTTGGATCTATGATTTGTAAACCATAATAAACCATCGTTGGAACAGTACCGGAAAGTAGCCATGTACCTATTAAGGAACCAACCGCTAATAAAATTAAAATAGCACCAAGAGAGATTGAAATACCGCCAACAATCGCTTTTTCAATTGATTGCCATGTATGACCATTTTTAATGCCGATTACGATTGCTATTCCCATAGCAAGTAATAAAGCTATTTGATTCGGTCCAAAAGATGAGTTGTCAGCAAAGTACCCTACTGCTGCCGTTAGCATTACAACTAAAGCAATAATAGGAATTAAAGCGTCAAGCATACTTGGAGCTTTAGGAGAGTTAGTTACTATTTTATCGTTATTTATTTCTGGTTCTGTCATGTGTAATGCTGACCTTTAATTTTTATTATTATGATTTGATTTATCTGTTACAAACTTGTCTAACTGTATATTGGGCCTAATTGATTAACTTTTTCATTATAGTCTTATAGACCGTAATTTGAATACCTTAATCAAACAGTGATTAGCTATTTTTTTTACAGAAAAGCCGCAATAAAGCGGCTTTTTTTATTTTACTTTGCTTAATTACTTCTTAGCTACCTTGCCAATAGAAATTAAATCAAAAGTGATTTTTGCTGTTTCATCTAGAAATGGATCTAGCTCTTCTAACTCATCAGGTAAATCTTCAAGTGATTCCACCTTCTCTTTACCCATTACAACTAAACGTTCATTGGCACGTACAAGTTGTTTTTCTTTACGTTCTTCACGCTTTTTCTTACGTTCGAGAAGCTTTAAAGAGATTGTTTTATCATCTTTTTCTTTCTTATAATTAACAATATCATCGAGTAAATAATTGAATTCACGATTAGTTTTAACACGTTCAGTGTGTAATGAGTTTAAATATGACAAGTCATTAGATAAGTTACCTAAACGTTGGTACCTTGCCTTCGGTATTTGATCCCATGGCAATGCATTTTTTTCTTTACTTTCACCCCAATCTTCTGGGTCAACAGCGGTAGGAAAAGCGATATCTGGTAATACACCTCTATGCTGAGTGCTACCACCATTTATACGATAAAATTTTGCGATGGTAAATTGGATACTACCAAAAGGATTTTCATAAAGGTCATAAACACGACCTAACCCACGATGCTGCTGAACAGTGCCTTTGCCAAAAGTATGCTCGCCAACAATAACACCACGTCCGTAATCTTGAATAGCTGCAGCAAATATTTCTGATGCAGAAGCACTGTATCGATCAACCATAACAGTTAAGGAACCGCTATAAGAACTTACACCATCATCGTCACTATTTACTTGCACTCGATTTGCACCGTCACGTACTTGAACAACAGGGCCCTTATCAATAAACAATCCTGTTAATAATGTTGCTTCGCGTAACGAACCACCACCATTGCCACGTAAATCTACAATAATACCTGAAATGTTTTCAGCTTTTAATTTATCTAGCTCTTTCTTAACATCACGAGATAAATTGTTGTAAAAACTAGGAATAGTAATAACACCTATTTTTTTGGAATTTACATCATCTTTATTTTCAAAATAAACTTCTGATTTTGCAGCTCTATCTTCCAAAACTATTTTGTCACGAACGATGGTTACCACTTTTATAACAGCATCATCTTCAGCTTCAGCGGGTAAAATTTGTAATCGAACTGTTGTGCCTTTAGGACCTTTTATCAAATCAACTACGTCATCTAAACGCCAGCCAATAACATCTTCAAATTTATCTTCGTCTTGAGCAACACCGACTATTCTATCTTTAGGCTTAACGTTATTAGACTTATCTGCTGGTCCACCGGGAACAACACTGTTTATAACCGTATAGTCTTCTTCTGCTCTAAGTACTGCGCCAATCCCTTCAAGAGACAAGTTCATGTCCATTTGAAATTTTTCAGCGTTTCTAGGTGATAAATAAGAGGTATGGGGTTCTACAACACGAGCAAAGCTATTCATGACGACTTGAAAAACATCTTCACTTTCACTTTGTTTTAATCTTTTAATGGCATAACGGTAACGTTTGCCTAAAACCTCTTGAATTTTAGGCCATTCTTTACCCGTTAACGTTAAATTAAGTGCATCATACTTAACCTTTAAACGCCATAATGCATTTAGTTCATCGAGATTTTTTGGCCATGCAGCGTCTTCTCGGTCAAAATTATATACTTCGTCTTTAGTAAAATCGAATGACTCTTTTTCTAAAAGACTTAACGCATATTCATATCGCTCTAAACGTCTCTGTTGATTTAGATTAAATATTTCATAGGCCACATCTAACTTGCCACGTGCAATTACACGGTCAAATTCGAAGCGATATTTTTGAAAAGCATCAACATCTGTAGCTAAAAAAACATTTCGAGCATAATCAAGTTGTTTTATATAACGGTCAAATATTTTTTCAGAAAGGGCATCATCCATCTTCACTTGCGTGTAATGCGCACGAGTAAACTGCGCTGTAACGCGTTTACTCGATGTGGCATGCTGGCTTTCAGGGGCCAAGATGGGAAGAGTGTCTACATTTTCGAGACTTTCTACAGCAAAAGAACTCATTGCTGACATTGATAAAGAAACGGCAATTGCGATACGACAAATTTTTAGCATGCCCAAATACTCCAATTTATTCAGTAAATATATTTTTAATTTGTGTCTTAACAACCATTCCTGAATTTAATTGTACACTCACATCTTTCCCAGCAACTTCAGTGATAACAGCATCCATAGGTGAATTACCTAATTTAACTTTTACACTTTTACCAACAATAACTGCGCTGGTATCAACTGGAACAAGTTTAACCTCAGCTTTTACTTCAGTACGTTTTGTAGATTTTACCGACTTAAATTTAGCTTGCTTTTCTTGTTTGTCTTTCTGTGTTACTTGACTGTGAGCAGACGATTTTGTTTCAGAAACATTGTCCGACTTATTAAGCTTAGAACCCTTATAAGGTTTTTTGCCTGTTTTGTCGTGTTTAATTTTGTTACCAAATTTTTCTTGGCTCTCTTTTAATGTCTTAATTGCGTAGTCAGCTTGCTCTTGATCAATCTCAGCAGAATCATTTCCGTCAATATCAACGCGAAAGTTTCCTAACTTAACAGCCTTTAAGTAACGCCAGCTACTTGTGTAGTGTCTTAATGCTTGGCGTAAACGTGTTTTACTTACCGTTTCATCTTCTATCAACTTTTCAGATAAATCTTGAAAGATACCAATTTTAAGCGCTTTTGCAGGCCCATCAATTGAAAAACACTTAGGAAATTTTTCAGCTAAATAAGCGATAATTTCTTTTGTGCTTAAACGCTTAACTTCAGCGTCTTGCTCAACCGTCACTGGTGCTTGCTCTGTAACTTCAGCATTAACTTCGGTTTCAGTGCTAGTAGTGTCTGTTTTGATAACTTCGTTTTCTATTTTAGTGTCCATAAATACAACTTTTTTAAAAATGCTTAAATCTTAAGTGGTTAAATCTTGAAGGTACTGTTCACGGTTATCCAACAAATGTTGGCACCAATCATAAATATCTTCACTTTCTATTTCTGGTAATGATTCTTGGCTGATCCAATAATCCCAAACCAAGGATAATAACTGCGCTAATATCTCTGGTTCAATATCTTCTTCAGCTAAATCATAAATCAGATGATAAATTTCGTTTATACGTTCAGCAATAAATTCTTCTTGTCCGTCCCAGTCACCTACAACACTTTCGCAGACAAGATAATCATGAATAATGATAATTTCTTTCATTAGTTTATCACGCCATGCTTGATCATGATATTTTCAAACAAATTTATTATTGCTTCGAGCCCTTGTTGATCATTTTCATCAAAATGATCGTATGCCGTACTATCTAAATCAAGGACTGCGATGACTTCATTATTAAGTTTAACGGGAATAACAATTTCTGAGTTTGTAGTTGCATCACACGCAATATGACCATCAAAGTTGTGAACATCTGCAATTCGTAGAGTAATACTCTGGCTAACGGCATTACCGCAAACGCCTGTACCAACAGGAATGCGAATACATGCAACTTTTCCTTGGAATGGACCTAATACTAGCTCATTTTTAATTAATCGGTAAAAACCAACCCAATTTACTTGAGGCAAGTGTTCAAAAAGCAAAGCACTAATGTTTGCCATATTAGCAATAATATCAGGCTCATCGTTAATTAAAGCATCAACTTGTTGATAAAGTTCTTGATATAATTCATTTTTGTTCATAAATAGCAGTATTCTTAGTTTATCAAAGATAAATGATGGTCAAAAAGCGCATAACATAACCCGATATACTGCGAAGTTAAAGCTCTTATTACAGATTTAATGCAGTTTTTGCCTATATTTCGTCTAAATCGATAAACACAGGTCGTTATTTATCTTATTTAATCGTTTAACTTACATGCTAATATTATCAACTATATAGATTAGTTATTAAACATTTCAAGTATTAACGAATTGCCCAATGCTTGATTTCTTGTTCTGTAAGGAATTGTTCAGCATTATCACCTTGCATTAGAGCCAATGTTGCTAGTAAACCTGCTTGAATACATTGTGGTGCTAAAACAGTAATTGAACGAGGTGCGTTATCAATTGGCCAGCCAGTTTTTGCGTTAAGAATATGACTATAACGTTTGCCATTTTTTAGTAAAAAACGTTTAGCATCACCACTTGTTGCTAATGCACCTTTAAATAAAGATACCACCATTGTTTTCTTATCAACAAAACCAGGATGTTCAACGCCAACTTGCCAAGGAGCGCCATTTTGGCGTATATCGTTTGTTGCTAAGTCACCACCAAGGTTCACCAATACTGGCTGTTTTGTTAGTCCATTGATTAATAACAATGCTCGGTCAACAGCATACTCTTTGCCAATACCGCCAAAATCAATTTCCATGTGTGCTGGCAGAATAATTTTTTCATTATCATATTCTACTTTTTGCCAGCCAACATTCTTCAATTCTTTCGCAATAGAATCCTGACTAGGAATATTGTCAGTACAATCAAAACGCCATACTTTTCTTAGCACACCTGATGTTAAGTCAAAAACCCCTTCACTGAGTTGGTAACAGGTATCCGCAAAATTTAATAATGCGAACGTTTCATCATCAATTTTGATTGGATTTCCATGACTTAAATTAATTTGACTACAAAGGCTTTGAGGATTGTATCGGCTATATTTATCTTCAATACGCCAGACTTCAGTACTAATTTCTTTGCCAATTTTATTAGCAAGTATCCTATTCGATGTTTCAATAATTACCTCACAAGCACTTGCCATTGCATCAAATTGAACGTAAAACCCGTCTTCTCGCTCGGTAATAAGTATTTCTCTTATCTTACTCAATTTTTAACCTGCTATATTATTTACAAACAATAATGATAAATATTTAAAAATATACGCTGGATGTCCGAGGTATAGATAAAAATAAAGCCCTTATTTATTAAATAAGAGCTTATAACATAACTTATGACTAAATAAAGGCCACTGATTTATATTTTCTACTTAAAACGAATAACTAACCTGAGCAATAATTGCATCTATGCTTTCGTATAAATCCATATCAGCTAAAGCTCCTGGAGCTTTATGCCCTGCACTTTCAGGACTTTGGCTATAATATTCAAGTCTAAAAGATAAATCATTACCACCGTCCAATTTCATACCATATTTTAAACCTATCGTATAAGCTGTCATTTCTCCTATACGATAATCTGCACTTGCAAACTCCGGTAATGTTTCACCTTGCATTAAGAATGGTTGATAAAACTCAGCAGCTGTTTGTTGATAAAAACGTAAATGAGGTTCTAAATAACTTCCATCCCCTAAAGGGATATAAAAGCGTGTGTCAACGGTATGAGAATCAATTTCCCAGTCATCCCACATGTAACGATATGACACATCTAGAATAACCTCATCAAAATGATATTTCGTTTGTGCAAATACGCTTTGCTTTGTGCGTTCATCAGGGCGATTTTCATACAGATAATCTTGAGCAATGCCGCTATTATTAACTAAACTTAATATTTTAAATGGGTCCGTTAAATAACCATCGACAATTGAATATGAATAGTTGAATTGTGTCACCATGTTACGATTTATCACTTGCGTAAAACCGACCATCACATCTGAAGTGGTTTTATCATCATCACTACCGATTCTTGTGGCCTCATGGCCACCTTTATCTTCATTATCGTGATAAGCGACAGGCATAGATGCAAATGATTTAGGTATACCACCTTCGGGTGTAAATGTGTCTTGAAAGTGACTTAAACCAAATGAAATTGTCGAATTTTTCTTGTTAAAATCATAAGCAATATTGCCATTAACACCCAAAGATAAGTAATCATACTCTTTAGACATATGAGCTCCGACACTGCCAGTATAGTTTTGCGCAAGTGCTTGAGTCCACTGTGCATTAAATTGAACGCGGGTATCATGAAAGGTATCATCAAGGGGCGTATCATCGGCCTTGATATTATAATCACCTTTACCTGAAGGTCTTGTAAACGTTTGTATATCTGGCTGTGCAACGGCACCATTAGCAGAAGCGCCGGTTAAAGCATCAATGGTTAATTTCAAATTTAAAATACTGTCATCATTGTAGGTTTTCTTTGCGTTAAATATCGCTTCAGCGGCTGAAACCCGATCAGCTTCGCTGTAGTATAGAAAGGCAGAGTCAAACGACCATGCGTCTTCAGTAGTTGTATCAGAAGATAAAGGAGCGGCTTGCGCTGCAGTAAATAAAGCGGTTGTCGCTAGAGTTAACGCTGCCTTAAGGTTTTGGCTTTGGATTTTATTTTTCATTTTCGTCACCTATTAATTACAACCGCAACCACCGCCGCCAAAACTTTTTCCGCCGCTTGATGCTTCTTTACTAAAGTAAATATGGTCATCAAGCGATGCATCTATAGGTGAAGAAATTAATGCCATTTGCTCTTTTGCTAGTAAATCTCGTTCCCAAGGTTCAACACCTAAGCTAGAACAACCAGACGCTACAGTAACCGCAGCAAAAACCAGTGAATATTTAAATGTATGATTCATTTCAAAGCCTCATTATTTTTTTCTTTTGAATTACAGAACAAAAGTATGTTTATAGCGTTATTTTTCACAAGATGTGTTCACTGAAATACCATCAAGAGTAAGAATTAATTTTAATCATAAAGCAGTATTCTTAAGGAAAGCTTAAGAAAACCTCAGAAAATAAATTTTAAGTCTCTCCTCCAAAAATGGTGAGCTCTCCTTTATCCATCCACAATGGGTATTGGGTCATAACCTTGCTAAACATACGACTCTGTAAATATTGATTTAACCACGCTCGTAATTTGGGGTATGGTGATTGTAAATACCATTGGCGCTCTACTTTTGAGAATTTACGAATGAAAGGTAACAAGGCGATATCTGCTAAACTATTTTTGTCAGACATAAGGAAATCGTTGACCTGTAATCGTTGTTCTAAATCCATAATGTATTTTTCACAAGCTTTTCGGTCATTTTCAAGAGTGTCTTCATGGTAACGTTTTGCACATTGATATTTATCAAAGCATGTTTTAAATTCATTATCGAACTGTGAAATAAGCGATAACATCTCTGGTAATAAGTGAGGTGTTTCACCATGCAATAAATTATCGGGGTCACTTTCATTTAAAGCCCATAACATAACCTCTAAACTTTCATCAATTACTTGGGGCTGTTCAAATTCATTTCCTATAACTAGAACTGGAACTGTTCCTTTAGGAGATGCTGCAAGCATTTCATCCGGTTTGTTACTTAAAACCAAATCTCGAAGTGCAACTTTTTGTTTTGCATAATATATTGCGACTCTGGCACGCATGGCATACGGACAGTTTCGAAGTGAATAAAGGACAGGTAAGGTTAAATTTGACGTCATGGTGATTTTTTTTATAAAAAATATACAAGAATAAGTTACTTTAACGGTATTCATTGAGGAAATATATCGGTAAAATCGCCACCTTTAAATTTAAGTGAAAGATAAGTGACCCCATGGATCCAAAAATAGAATTATTAGCACCCGGCGGTGATGTCGAAGCAATTAAAGCAGCAATTATTGCTGGCGCCGATGCCGTTTATTGTGGCCTAGATACGTTTAACGCCCGAAATCGTGCTACTAATATCTCATTTGATCAACTTGTTGGTGTTATTCGCTTAGCGCATCGTTATCAATGTGAAATATTTTTAACATTGAATGTTGTCATTTTAGAACGCGAATTTACTTCACTCGCAAAATTATTAACCAAACTTGCTAATACCACCCTTGATGGTGTTATTGTCCAAGATATTGGCATGTTCTATCTACTTAAAAAGCACTTTCCAACACTAGACATTCACGCATCAACTCAATTAACTACCCATAATGTCGGTCAAATTCCCTTCTTGAAAAAGTTAGGTGCTTCACGTGTCAACTTATCAAGAGAATTAAATTTACGTGAAATTACCGCGATGACAGCAGCAGGTAGAGAACACGAAACCTTAGTCGAAGTGTTTGTGCATGGCTCTCTATGTGTCGCATTTTCTGGTTTATGTTATTCAACGTCAGCCAGTGTCGGAAATTCAGGTAATCGTGGGCGTTGTAGTCAAGCCTGTCGTGAAGAATATCAACCAACAGAAACAGGTAATAAATTCCCGTTAAACATTAAAGATAATTCGGCATTTTTTGATTTACCTGCGCTGATTGAGGCGGGTGTCCATTCATTTAAAATTGAAGGTCGAATTAAAGGTGCTAGCTACGTTCACACGGTTGTTGATAGTTTTCGTAAACAAATTGATGGTTTTCTGAAAACTGGCGAACTGCTTGAAGATGGTGAACGTCTATACAAAGTATTTAACCGCGACTTTTCAAACGCCTTTTTACGTGGTGATTTAAACCAGTCAATGTTTATTGAAAATCCTCGTGATAATTCTAAATATCACGCTGTTGATCAAAGCAATGCTATATCTGTTGTACAAATTCAGGAAGTTGAACAAGAACTTAATGATGAAAAACAACTGATAAACGCTTCTGTTGACGATAAAATAAAACATTTATCTATTGATAAAATACAGTTAACGCTAACTATCTCAGGAAAATTGGATCAACCACTAACGTTAACCGTGACAACCAAAGAACTTTCTCAGCAGCAGCCTTTTGCTGATGCTAACGATAGTGACAAAGGCGTTGACATAAAAAGCTTTGAGCTTAAATCACACAGTAACTTAGTAAAAAGTGGTAAATTAAGTATTGATAGAGAAACGGTTGAAAAACGCTTTAAAAGTTTCAACAATGCTGAGTTCAACTTAATAGAATTGTGTACACACGCTTTAGATGACGGGCTAAGTATTCCTTTTAAAGAATTAACCGTGTTAAAAAATCAAGCTGCATTATTGTTAAACAACTCAAAGCCAGTAATAGCAGAAGTTCAGTTACCTAAGTTAGTAAGACATCCAAAGATAACAGCCCCAGTTGATGCTAAAGCTGAATTATCAATACTGATTTGTGATGAAAGCGATGTAGAGTTAGCGAGTTTAACTACTGCTGACATTTACTTTAAACTACCTGAAGCTTACAAACGTGGCTGTACTAAATATGTTGGTTTTCTCAAAGAGAACCCTCGTCTGATCCCTTGGTTTTCTTCGGTGTTAATCGGTAAAGATTACGATGTAGCAGTAAATATTTTAGAGCAAGTAAGACCTGAGCTGATTGTTACGAATAATACCGGTATCGCTTATGAAGCAAATCGTTTAGGTATCCAATGGATAGCAGGTCCGTTTTTAAATACCACTAACTCTTACGCTTTACTTGCGATGCAGGAAGGATTTGATTGTAAAGGTGCGTTTATTTCTAATGAAATTAATCGCCAGCAGATTAGAAATATTGCTCGCCCTGAAAACTTCAAACTCTTCTACAGTATTTACCACCCTATTTTATTAATGGCCAGCAGACAATGTTTCTTCCAACAAAGTGTTGGCTGTGAAAAACCACGTATAGATAACGGATGCATGCTTTCATGTGATAAATCCACCAGTATCACTAACTTGAAAGGCGTTTCGTTTGCCATCGACAAGCAAAAAGCTGGCTACCCAAGTATTTACAATCAAGATCAGTTTTTAAACACTGAGATTATTGAAGACTTGAGTGACTTATTTGACGGTTTTATGATTGATTTAACCAATATCGGTTCAGGTGATAAAAAAATGCCTGAAAAAGCATTATTAATTACTCAGTTTGAGGAGTTACTTAAAGGTAATTCTACCGTGCCAGAAACACTAAATATTATGGTACCAGAGTCAACTGACAGCCAATACCATACAGGCTTGTAGAGAATAGTAATATAATTCAAAAAGTTGCATCTTTTATTTAACGTGTAAGACAATAAAACGATGCAACTTAACGTGAATATTAACCAAGGCCTTAATGACTAGTTATTTGTATAACACACTTTTGTTTTTGCTATATAGTCATGAACACAGCGTTTTTCTTTACCAAAAATAAAGAGTGGGTTAACAAGACCAGCGATAATTTGACCACCAAAGGGAATTATCGCCACTACTTGCATAGGTAAGATTCTTTTCAAATAAATAGTAGATAAATCAGCTTTAGTATCATCTAAATTTTCAATACGAATGGACATGAAATTTTTTCCAATAGTTTGTCCATAATGATACAAAAGATAACCGTGCAATATAAAGCTAATCACTAACCCATACACTAATAAAGACAGACCTAATAAAAAAGAAGGCTCTGCGAGTTCATCAAAATCTACATACATAAATATTGGTATCGAAGCTACCATACCAATAATTCCATCTATCAGTGCTGAAATAAACCGGTCACCTCTTGTTGCTTTCCCACCAACACGTTTGGTGTTGTCAATATCATCAGTGTTAGCAGCTTGCTCGAGGTTAGTCACGGATTATTCTTGTATCAACTGATTAAGTTCTTCAGCTCTTTCAGGGTATGTATCGCTATCTATAAATTCTGCTGCTGATTTTAGTTCTTCTAAAGTATATGACGTAAAGTCTATTTTTGAATCCATGTAAATTACTATTCCTTAATTAAAAAGAAGAATTGGCTTGAGTTAAAAACTCAATTTCTTCATGATTTGATTTTCTGTTGAGTATTATATTTCGATGAGGGTAACGCCCAAATTTTTCTATTATGATTTTATGTTTATTTTCAAAATCGATACTGGAATCAACACCGTTATCCAGATATAGCTTAACTGCAACTTCATGTATTACAATAGATTCACTGTGCATAAAAGGCATATACAGAAAATTTCTTTCAATAGCATTTAAATGCTTGTCTGCCCCTACAGATATAGCTTCTTGAGCAAGCGCTAAAGCTAATGGGTCTGAACTAAAAGAGCGAGGTGTATTGCGGTACATATTTCGAGAAAACTGATCAAGAATAATTATTTCAGCAAGCTTTCCTCTAGGAGAGGAGCGCCACTCAAATAGTTCACAATCATTTGCCGACTGATGTATAGCCGAAAATCTATCGATAATTAATTGATCTAACGCTAAGTCTTTAATCCACCATTGTGATTGATCTAGCTCTTCAAACCAAAAATTTATAATATCATCAACATTCATCTAGGACTCCTTCACGATATGATTCATCCAAACTATTTAAAAGTTACTTTACCACCAACCATTTTAAAAGCAGGCATGCCACGAATAAGCATTTCACGTGCAAAAACAGTTTCACAATTTGGGCAAACACATGGTGTAACGGTAAAGTCTTTAACAATTCGTTCTTTAAAGCATTTAATTAAAGCCCCTTTGCCACCCTTTTTATACTTGTACAAAGGTGTTCTACACTTATTGCAGTAAATATCTACTGACTTTTCAGGCGCTTTCTTATTAGGCTTAGCCATCAATAAAGTGACGTGAGCTGTTATTGATTTTCTTTTAACTTAGCTTTTGCTGCTTCTACTTTAGCAAAGTCTAAACCTAATTCTTCCACAGCTTCTTTAATTAAATCAGGGCTAGACATCACCATCATCATAATTGATTGAAGTTTTTCTGGTGGTAAACCTAAAGCTTGAATATTCATCATTGCCATCATTGGGTTTTCAGTCAGCACTTGAAAAAGTTCTTTAATTTTATCTTCACTGACATTTAATTCTGTTAAGGCTTGAATAATTGGATTCATTTTTTTTCCTAAAAACATAAAACGGAGATTAACGGTATTGTCGCTATTCCATTAAACATTTACCAATACATTTTTGCAATTTATTCATTTAGATTCATAACGATGAATACTACAATGGCTATTAATCTTTACCGCGTAATAGTTTTGCTAAACTGTTATCACATTTATTATGAAGAGTACGAGTTGTAAACGAACTTATTTGTTCGCTTTGTGATTAGCAAATCAGAGCCCATTAGAGATAAGTTTATTTCTCTATCGAGAGTTGTGGAGCAATTTTTAATAGTTCATCAGTTAAAAATCCATATTGATTGTCATCATGAAGTTCCGTTTTGTCTGTGGAATTAGTGAATTCGCCCAACCTTGCGAACGATGTTCAAAATCGTCTCCACTAGCCGCTGCTTCAGCGCCGGAATGATAATACTCTTCGTCAAATAAATTTTTCACTTTAAAACCAATTTGAAAAAATTCAAGCTTATAAGTAATATTTGCATCTACGGTTAAGTATCTATCATTTTTTGTATCTTTTGCTCTTAACGCATTTCTTAAATAAAGTGCCTTACTTGCTACCCACTTAGCTTTAATATTCACATTTAACGCATCATTTATTGGAATGTTGATACTTGCATTAATTTTGTGGGGAGAAATATCTCCAAGTTCTGCATTCATATCATCACAGGGATTGTATAACACTATATTTTTTTCCAATATTTCATCACAATTTTCGATCCCTTGTCCTACCCATAAATCAATTGTATGGTCGTAGCTAACGCTACTTCTGGACTTAGTATATGTATAGTAGATGTTTCCGGTAATATTGTTCGCACCATTAATAAAATTAGCGTATTGAAATTTTCCACGGTATTCCAAACCAATGGTACTGCGTTTACCTGCATTTTCTGCTTCTTCTTTGATTACATTCTCATATCTCGCGGTAAACAATGACAAGTCATGTAACCAGTTGTCTTGTTGATACATATAGATAAGCTCAAAATTTTCCGCTTTTTCTGGTTTGAGGTTAGGATTTGCAGACCGGCCGCTCCAGCCACCCCATAATTGTATTGGCGCAGGCTCCTGAAAAGCTGTGCCATAAAGTAGTTTGACTGTTGACTTTTCAGAGAGGTAATAAATTGCAGAAGCTCTTGGATTAACCGAACTACCATACAAACTATTTTTGTCGTATCGAAGCCCCCCATTTATTCTCCATTCGTATATTTTCCAAATTGCTTGGGCATAAATACCTCTATCTCTTAATGTTGCTAAATTTTCGTCAGGCATAGTACTTAATGTTCCGGACTGAATATTAATAGTGCTATCAGTACTAAGTGCAACAGCGTCTCCAGCGGTTTCAGGTGAACCAGATGAACAAAAAGTTTCGGCATAATAGCTACACGCATCGTAAGCTTTTGTAAGCTCTTTATTTTCAAGCTTAATTCCCGCACTGATCTTTAGCGTGTCGCTAAAGTCGTATTCGTAATCTTGTTTAAATAGCAAACTCTTATTGTTAGTCCTCCAATCTGAAATGGTAAGATATGACAAAGCATCTGGACCAGACAATGCATTAGAACCAGGGAAAGCTTCAACCCAATAGCCGCCATTCCCACTAATTCTGTTAAGCATGAGGGTATCAATTTGTAGTTGTTCGTTAATCGCTATATTATGCTTAAGGTAGTATTGTTGAGAGTTTCTATACCATTCAGCACCGGGTTGTGCTCTATCATGGGGATATTGCGGTCCCCAGCCATGGCTCATATCCCACATTATTATACCTATTGTAAAGTCTTTGAAGCTTACATCGCCGATAATTCCCCATTCTCTTTGTGGGTCATTATAGCTACCTAAGTTATTTTCATTAGTACTATGGGGACAGCCATCAGCCATACAATTATTAGCTAGCGCTGTATCGTATATTACGGGCCCCCAAATATCCTTACTACTCAATAGATCATTACTAACGAAACCCCATGGCGATAGATCATCTATGTCGGGTTCATCACTTGTGTAATATTTTGCCGATAAATTGTAGGTAAAATCTGCTTTATTACCACCAGACGTTAAGTCAACACTTTGGCTATTGTAACTTCCTGATTGAATATTAATTTTGAGGAAATTATCATTCTGATGAGTATTTTTCGCATCGAATGTTATTAAATTTATGATTCCCAAAAAAGCATTTGGTCCATATACGGCACCTGCAGGGCCATACAATACTTCAATCCTGTCAATATTAGATAGAGGGTAATTTTTCGAGAGAGTAGCTTCGTGATACCATAAATGATTATCCACTATGCCATTAACTAGGATCAAGGTTCGTTGAGTTAAGGGTGTACGATATCCTCGCTGATACGTTATAACACCACCATTACCATTGGTAACAGTGCTATCAAACCCAGGTAAATCAAGAATTATCTCGTCAATACTGGTGTAACCGCGTTGTTTGATATCGGTTGAAGTAATGATAACCATTGCAGCAGGGGCATCACGGAGAGTTTCTTCCACACCAGATGCCGACGATACGGTCAAATTCAGTAACTCTTCTAAACTAAGATTAAGTAATGTATCTACATCTTGGTTTTGTGCAAAAGTTGCTGAACTCAATAGTATTGTAATTAAAAATATCAAAGAAGGAAATTTTTGTAAGCGATGTTTATGATGCATGTATTCCCTCTCAAATATATAACTTAAAGCGAACAAAAAGTTGAGGTACTACCAAAACTCAATATAAGTTTACTCTATTTTAGCTTCCTTTTATCATTTAAAGATAGAATAAATTGATTGTATGTCAAATATAGGAGGGTATTGAAAAATTTGAATATTTCGGCCAAACACTCCTGAAATTAACCATTAAAGATCTGAAACAATAAGAATACTATTTAGTTCAATGTATATCGAGGCAATAATCTAGTCAGTCGAGACTTTTCAAAATTTTATCACTATAATAAATACTAGACTTTAGTATTAATCAAAATGTAATCAATTCAATAAACCATGACTATAAAGATCGCAGGTAATTAGCTATTAATATAAAACACATTTCTGTAATCATTGCTTTATATATTATTAATTTTTCAGCTTATTCTTGTGAAATCTCACTTAGGGTGCACTCATTTCCACCAATGTCTGTAAAAAAAGATAATGTCTGGACAGGTTTAGATATCAAATATGGCAGTGCTTTAGTAGAAAATGCAGGCTGTACACTAACAACAATTGAAGCACCGTGGGCACGTGGTTTACAGATGCTTAAAACCGGTGAAGTCGATTTGATGTTAAATATGAGTAAAAATAAACTTCGTGAGGAGTATTATCACTTCATTGGCCCATTGAGAATCGAAAGAATAAGAATTGTCAGTATAAAAAAATCGCTGCCTTTAATAACATCTTGGGAACAACTGAAAAACCTTGATGCTATTTTAATGCTTCAACGAGGGTCTTATTTTGGTAAAGAATTTGCACACATACTAGATAGTAATATTATTCTAAAAACAAAATTAAGAGAATTAGCAGATAATGATATCGGTATAAAGTTATTAAATACGGGAAGAGTTGATGCGTGGGTTGTTGATGAAATTTATATAGAAAATTTACCAGAAGAAATACAAAGCTTGCTCGATGTTCACCCATTGATTATCAATCGAGACCCTATATATTATGCTTTCAGTAAAGCAAATTTTGATGAAGTTCGAATAAAAAAATTGCAAGAAGCCTATATTAAGTTATCTCAATCTCCTGAATTCATAGAATTTAGCAAAATATACCTAAATGAATAATGAATACGTACACCCAATATAAAATGGCTTATCTAAAAGTTAATAAATCTTGATTAATAAAGCCAAAAGCTAACGTTACGTTAGCGTAGGTACTCTTATTAATAACTATAATGTATGAAGAAATGAAACTTATTCTGGGTCAGAATATCCAGACCAGATATCGGCATTTATTGAAGGTTTCTTTTTACGCTTTTTCTTACCAGTACCTTCAGGCTTGGCCATAGGTTTCTCTGCGGCATTAATGGAATCACTTCTCACTTCATCCGCTTCAAAACCTTTTACTTGTTCACGTTCAAGACGGATCTTGTTCTTCTTCTCGATCACGTTGAAATGATGATAATCTTCGTGGTCTATAAGTGATATTGCTAAACCTACTTCACCTGCACGACCACTTCGACCAATACGGTGCATGTAATCTGATGGACTTCTTGGTAAGTTAAAATTAATGACTACAGGTAGTTTTTCAATGTCTAAACCACGAGCAGCAATATCAGTGGCAATTAACACGTCTATCGTGCCAGCTTTGAACCCGTCAAGTACTCGACTTCGTTCGCCCTGTCCTTTATCGCCATGAAACACTTCAGCAGTGATGCCACGTTTAGCGAGTTTTTCTGCTAAATGTTCACAATGATGTTTAGCATTAACAAATATAAGTGCTTGTCGCCATTCATTGTGCTTAATTAAATGTGCTAACACGGCTGTTTTATCACCCTTGTTAACAGTAAATACTCGTTGTACTAAGGTACTGGCGTCTGCACTTTGTACTTGTATTTCAATAGGGTTGTTAAGCAGCTCTTGCGTTAACGCTTTGACTTGATCTGGAAATGTTGCTGAAAACAATAAAATTTGTTTTTTCTTTGGCAACAATGCCAATAACGCTGTCAGCTCTTCGGTAAAACCTAGGCTTAGCATGCGATCTGCTTCATCAAGAACGAGAGTTTTAACCAAGTCGAGCTTAATGGCATTACTTGAAATTAAGTCAATCAATCGACCTGGCGTTGCAACTAAAATATCAGTGCCACCGCGTAATGCCAGCATTTGAGTATTAACTGATACACCACCAAAAACAGCAACTGTTTTAATCGCGCCATTAAAGTGAGCCGCATAAGACTTAATACTGTCAGCAACTTGCTTCGCGAGTTCGCGAGTAGGTACTAAAATCAGCCCAGTAACATAATTACCCTTACTACTTTTACTGCTTAATGATTTTTCAGCATGTTGGTGTTGAAAAGTGTGCTGTAAAATGGGTAACGCAAAAGTTGCTGTTTTACCTGAACCGGTGTTTGCACCTGCAATTAAGTCACGTCCTGCTAATACACTTGGAATAGCTTGCGCTTGAATAGGCGTTGGCTGTTGATATTCCAGCTCAGTTAATCGGGCTAACAAAGGTGTAATAAGGCCAAGTTCAGAAAAGTTGGCTGGGGTTGTAACAGTGGTCATTAATATAAAGAGCTCAAAGCTTGGTTAATAGCCGAGCATTTTAACTTAATTCTCTGTGGTGAGTTAGTAAAATCGGTCAATCTCTGTCTTTAAGTTGTACGTATTGGTTTTTCATTTCCTATTTATTCAGAGAAAATAAAACAAAAAGGCCTATACATCGCGTATTGGCCTTTCGAATATATATGAATTATGTTTTGTCAGCAGTAAATGTGACTAAATAGTTTTGAGCTATTAGTCAGAGTTATTCTCATCCTGTAACTCAATATTTAATTCCAAAACGTTTAATTCACCACCTTTGTTATCAAGGTTAATCGACAAACTTTTGTCTGATACTTGAACATACTTACGTAATACATTCAGAATATCTTCTGTTAATTGCGGTAAATAATCAGGTTGTTTATTACGATTATTACGTTCATGAGCAACAATAATTTGCAAACGCTCTTTGGCTTTTGAAGCCGTTGTTACTGGCTTTTCTTTTTTTCGTAAAAAATAATCAAGTAATGCCATGTTAACCTCCAAATAAACGACTAAGAATGCCTTTTTTCTCAGCAACTAAAAATCTAAATTCTACTGTTTCACCTAAAAGACGATCAATTACATCTTGATAGGCCTTACCTGCGTCACTTTCAACATCTAAAATAACAGGTTCGCCTGCATTAGATGCTTTAAGTACCGCTTGTGATTCAGGAATAACACCTAACAAAGGGATTGCTAGAATATCTTCGACATCTTCAACACTGAGCATTTCGCCCTCTTCTACTCTTTTAGGAGAATAACGTGTTAATAACAAATGTTCTTTGATTGGCTCTAAACCAAGTTCTGCACGGCGAGAGCGGCTGGATAACATACCTAAAATTCGATCAGAATCACGTACCGATGATACTTCAGGGTTTGTGGTAACAATAGCTTCATCGGCATAGTAAAGTGCCATCATTGCACCAGCTTCGATACCCGCAGGTGAGTCACAAATAATATAATCAAACCTTTCTTTAAGGTCTTCAAGTACTTTACCGACGTTTTCTTTATTTAATGCATCTTTATCACGTGTTTGTGACGCTGGCAATATTGACAAACTACTCACACGTTTATCTTTTATGAGTGCTTGATTTAAAGTCGCCTCGCCGTTAATGACATTAACAAAATCATAAACTACGCGACGTTCGCATCCCATAATAAGATCGAGGTTACGTAAACCTATATCAAAGTCGATTAAAACAACTTTATGACCTTTTAAAGCCAAACCAATACCAATAGCGGCGCTTGATGTCGTTTTACCAACGCCACCTTTTCCTGATGTTACAACTATTATTCGTGCCATAGACCGAATATCCTTTCTAAATAAATGAAGTAAATTAACTAAATAAGTTTTGATGACACCAATTCAGTGTCTGATAAATGTATATATGCAGGCGAGCTCCAATGCTGTTCCATAGACTCGCTTAGCCAATAGTTACCATTGATTGAAACCAATTCTGCTTCAAGATTTTGACAATAAATTTGTGCTTGATGATGTCCTTTAGCGCCAGCAATCGCGCGGCCTCGTAGTGAACCATAAACATGAATATTACCATCGGCAATAACTTCGGCTCCTGCTGATACGGAACCAATGATCACCAAATTTTGGTCTTTTGCGTAGATTTGCTGACCTGAACGAATTTGTCCACGGTGTATTTTATCTGTGAATAACGAAACCTGAGGGAACACTTGAGCTTGTTCAACTTTCACCACAACAGCTTCATCAGCTATTTTGGCTTTTGTTGACTTATCAACTGTCTCAGTATTACTGACCGAGTTATTTAGCGAACTATTTGCTGTGCTATTTGCGGAGTTAATAAACGAGAAACCCAACTCTCGAATAAGCTTTCGCTGTTCTTTAGAAACGCTACCCGTAAAGCCAACAAAGGTGAATTTAAATTCTTCAACCAATAACTTTACCGCTTGGTAATCAATAGAACTGTCTAAACGTTCTATATCAACAACGATTGGAACTAAATAAAAGAAGTCGGGTGCTTGGGCAACTTTCTTTTTCAAATCATCACGAAAGTCAGATAATGTTGACGTTTTTAAATGTAAAACAGATAGGGTAAAACTCGACCCTTTAAATTCAATGCTGGCTTCAGCCATAAAGAAGGTTTTCCTAAATAATATAATTGAATGTTTCTGTATATCTAGTCGTTTTTATTGCTATTCAAATAGCATTGAAACTAGCGATAATTAGCACTCTGTCGCATTCAAAAGCTTGGTAACTAAAGCTTCATGTCCTTGCTGATAGCGATCAACTTTATTATTTGCCATCAATAATGAATAACTCAAATTAAGCGACGCAACCAATAAAGCATGTTCGTTACTGCGAGAACTTGCCTGCTGCTTAATGTCATTACACATAGCAGCAAGCTTAATGGCTGCTTGCGTTAAATCCTCTGCTTGTTCAGCTGAGCAAGCAAATTGATGTTGCTTGCCCATAATGTTAATGCTGATGCCTTTAGAGTCTTCAACAGTCATTAACTGACCTCTTCAACGCTTTGTAATTTGTCTAATAAACTGGTTAATGTCATATTAGCTTGTTTTTGTTTTTCTTCGCTTTCGAGTGCTTCAAGTTGAAACGTTTCATTTTCATCTACTAAATCCGCTTTCTGCAGTTCTAATTCTGAAACTTGTGCTTTCAATTTGTTATTTTTATCAATAATTTTTTCGATCAGTTGTTCGAGTTGTGGGAGAGTGTTTTCTAGCATAAGGCGCTCTTGTTAACTGGACTGGATTAAGGGCGGCAAATTTAATCTAAAGCGAGGCACAATGCTACTATTAACGATAATTAATGGCTTAATTAATGTAGCAATTAGCAACAGAGTAACAATGTCATAATAATCAATCAAAAACAGATTAAAAAACAAACTTAAATTATAAATCAGCTAGTTACACAAAATGCTCTAATTTATTTTATCCGACAGAAAATATGAATAAAAAAGAAACAACAGCGCGTAGCAGTTGCTAGAAAGTTAATTTTAACCCTCCAATACTATTAACAGATGAACCTATGGGCAATTTGAAATCTTAATATTATAGATTGCCTCTTTATTCAACGGCTTTTATACTATCAAACCTAAAAACAATAATAATAAAGAGCTGTTGAATGAAATTTCCTCAAATAGGTCCTGCATTTTTAGTGACAGCGGCTTTTATCGGCCCAGGCACAGTTATTACTGCTTCGTTAGCAGGTGCAAATTATGGTTTCGCTCTTGTATGGGCCTTATTATTTTCGGTGATCGCTACAATAATTTTGCAAGAAATGACTGCAAGATTAGGTATTGTGACTCAGGAAGGCTTAGGAGAAAACATACGTAATGCCTGTAAGCACCCACTGCTTAGAGCTCTCGCAATATTTTTAGTTGTTAGCGCCATTGTTATCGGTAATGGTGCTTATCAAAGTGGTAATATTTCAGGGGCGAGTTTAGGCCTTATAGGTATTGTTGAGCAACTAGATTGGAAAATAGCGTCAGCCAATATTGTATTTCCTTTGTTAATTGGTATTGTAGCTTTTTTGTTATTGATTACAGGTAGTTATAAAGTTATAGAAAAAGCACTGATTGTGCTTGTTGGGGTGATGAGTATTTCATTCATTCTTACTTTCTTACTCACTAATCCCGACTTAAGTGCTTTGTTTCGCGGATTGCTTATTCCGCAAATACCAACAGGGGCAACCTTAACGGTAATTGCTTTAATTGGCACAACGGTTGTGCCCTATAACTTGTTTCTACATGCCGCAAGTGCCAGTAAAAAATGGCACTCAACAAACGATTTACCTAAAGCGAGAAGAGACTTATATATCTCAATACCGTTAGGTGGTTTAATTTCCATTGCTATTTTATCAACCGCAGCAACAGCCTTTTTTGGTAATCAATTATCAATAAAATCGGCTGCAGATCTTGCTCCAGCATTACAGCCACTATTTGGAGATATGGCGAGTATATTTATTGGTATAGGTTTGTTTGCATCAGGTATATCTTCTGCCGTTACCGCACCTTTAGCCGCAGCTTTTGCCCTCAGTGGTATTTTAAATTTAAAGAATGACTTGCATGAAAATAGTTTTAAATTGATATGGCTCACTATTTTAGTTATCGGTGTTTTAGGAGCAAGCTTAGGATACAAACCTATGGCTGTTATTTGGTTTGCTCAAGTTGCTAATGGTATTTTATTACCTATAGTGACGATATTTTTATTATGGATAATGAATACGGCCGCATTAGGAGAATACCGCAACACCCTAAAACAAAACATTCTGGCAGGGCTGGTTATTTTAGTAACGTTACTCCTCAGTGGTAGAAGTTTATTTTCGGCATTTGGTTTACTTTAATTTCAAGGTTAAGCGTGTATTCATGAGTAGTAATCGTTTTATTGATATAAATTGTGATTTAGGGGAAGGTACTACAGAGCAAGACTGTTTGCAGGATGCTCAAATCATGCCATTTATCTCACGTTGCAACATAGCCTCTGGTGGACATGCAGGTAATGATCTGACCATGACATTGTCTTTGAAAAATTCCACTATTCACAATATCAAAGCGGGTATTCATCCAGGTTATGAAGACCGAGATAACTTTGGCCGCGTTTCGTTAAAACAACCTATTGATGTATTGATTGATTCGTTAAATAATCAAATTAAACGCCTTAGCGCTATAGCTCAAGAGCAGCGAGTTATTTTGCACCATATAAAGTTTCATGGCGCTTTATATAACGATATAGAACAACAATTCGAACTAGCTGATGCGTTAGCTAATTTCTTATATCAGCATTATCCGTTATATACGGTTATTGGTCTATCTGGTGGATTATTCCAAAAAGCTTGTATTGCTACTGGGTTAAACTTCATAGCAGAAGGCTTTATCGACAGGCGTTATAAGGCAAATGGAAAATTAACACCGCGCTCTGAAGACGGAGCTGTTATTGTTGATCAAAGTGAAAGTTTAACGCAAGCTAAAGCGCTGGCTTTAGGGGCAGAGATTAAAACTAGCGACCAAAAATTTATTAGCCCCGTTGTAAAAACCTTGTGTTTACATGGCGATAACCCCAATGCCGTGGTTATTGCACAAGCATTGTCGAAGAGCTTAAAAGACAGTGGGATTTCTATTTTGTGAGTAATATCTTAACCTTGAAAAATAGCTATCGTATCGTTGAAAATGGCGATAGCGCGATCACCTTATTGTTTGATTTACCCGCGAGTGAACAATTAACTAAAGTGATCATGCAATTATCCTTTTTACTTAAGCGTCGCTTTACCGAGACACCAACAATATCTGAACTAATTCCCGCTTATAACAGCCTCACTATTTGTTTTAATCCACTAGAGTTATCAGTCCAGTCTTTAAAATCATTGCTTAATGATCTCTTACAAGAAGATTTGACTGGCTACGTTTATCAAGCTCGTTTAATTGAAGTACCGGTTTGTTACCATCAATCGTTGGCACCAGATCTGAACTATATAGCCAGCTATGCAGGCATTAATCCTCAGGAAGTTATTGCTAAGCACACTCAACCAGAATATCTCGTTCACATGCTAGGTTTTTTACCCGGATTTCTATATTTAGGGGGCTTAATGTCTGAATTATGCTGTCCACGTAAGCAGGTACCAAAATTGAGAATCGCTCCTGGTTCTGTGGGCATTGGAGGAGACCAGACTGGCATTTATCCTGTTGCTAGCCCTGGCGGTTGGCATATCATCGGCCAAACCCCTTTAAATCTATTTGCAGTAGGAACAGATAAACCTTTCATTGCAGCACCGCTTGATAGGATCAAATTTGTTGAAATTTCTTTAGCAGAATTTAATAAATGCTTAGAAAAGGTCACATAATGGCCATTCATTTCATTAAATCAGGACTACAAACGAGCATTCAAGACGGTGGTCGTCGAGGCTTAATGCATCAAGGCGTTTCAACAAGTGGCGCTATGGATACAACGGCAATGGCAATGGCTAACTGGTTGGTCGGTAAAGCCCAAACATCGACATTATTTGAATTTACCTTGATCGGCCCGACCATTGAATTTTCTCAAAGCTTATACATCTCGATAACAGGAGCCAAATTTGAGTTGACGCTAAACAACTTACCCGTTTCTAGCTATCAAACAATCCATGTAAAATCTGGGGACAAACTCAACTTTGGCAAACGATTACAAGGTGCTAGAGCTTATATGGCTTTCACTGGAGAGTTGTTATTTGAAAACAAAGTACTACAAGATGTATTGGGCAGTAAAGCAACACATTTAACCGCGGGTTATGGCGGTATTAATGGTAAAGTTATTAGAGATAACACACACTTTTCTATTAATTCCACAGATATAAAATTGCAAACGTCATTAAGAATTATTGATCATAAAAATGACCTTAACCCTGGTGATAATTGTTTTCTTCGTTGTGTTAAAGCGCCTGAAAGTTCATTATTTAATGCCGCACAAAAAGAGAGTTTTTATCAGCAAACATTCAGTATTAATCCAAATTCGAACCGGATGGGATTAAGATTGGAAGGTGAGCCGATAAATTTCCATAGTCCTTTGAACATTACCTCTAGTGGCTTAATTCAGGGTAGTATTCAAATTCCCCCATCAGGTTTACCGATCATTTCGTCTGTTGACGGTCAAACCATTGGAGGTTACCCACGGATAGCCGTCGTTATCAGTGCTGATTTAGCCAAATTGGCACAGTTAGCCCCTGGTGACAACGTCATCTTTGTTAACGTTAGCCAAGAGCAAGCGTTAACCATATTGAGAAATAAACAGCAGCAACTAAATATGTCGCTAGATAACACCGCAACATTGCCTGCAAGGATTTAAGTACGTATGTCCCTAAACTCAAATCACTTGATGCTCTCAAAGGTGAAGGCCTGCTAAGCAGAATGAATTATAAAATAAAAGGACACTAATGTGTTTGGACAGCATAGTAATATTTCTATTCAATCAGCACTCTGTTTCTACTCTCCACATCTACGCGACATTGATAATTTTACGTATATCATTTAGATAGAATCATTGAGCTAATTACCCATCGCAGTTATTTATTGCTGTCTTCTACGATTACAATCTTCTTAACCATAAAGGAAACATTCTCTACAGGGATAATTTTCGCCTCAGATTTTTCATTATCATATAAATAGATATATCGACTAGAACTTCCTAATAAAGCTAAGGTTTTCTCAACTTTATGCTCACCAGGATCTGAAATCCTAACGATAAAATCATCAGTATTACCCGACTTTACTTCTTTGGCATTATCTATTGCTAAATGTTGAACAAGGAAGGTGGTATAAAACACTAAAATTATAACGTAACTAATAGGGTCGGTGTATTTAGCTTTTAATTTTTTCGCTACAAAATTGCCATAACCTTTATATTTTTTCCTCAATGAATTATCAAACCAGTAAAAGAAAATAGTGATAGCTATTAATGAGATGAAGATGAGTAATGATTTAGGCTCCAATATTGATGCTAATAAGAAGTCACTCAAGTCTGCAAATTTGATAATGTTGATACCAAATTCTTTGTAGAAAAAATAACTATAGAGCACGCCAATAATGGTGATAATAAAATAGCAAAAGGTAAACAACATGGTTGGGTGTTCTTTAAAAACGAGTTTTACTTGTTCATTCATCATACTTGTCCATGTTTAGTTATTTATTAGATGTAAGTTTATTAATATAGTCTTTAGAATCAAATTGGTTATTAGCAATATAACTTAGAAATTTAGAACAAACTTATCGATTAGTCTGAGCCTATATTTTTTCTATTGAACCACATCATCGTTAATTATGTCAGTGACTTATATCTTGCCACGGTTCTTTATCTCTGATACTCGGAATTAAAGACATACAGTTGTGTAAAATAGACCCTATATCGACATTTTTACAGTTTTTTCGTATAACTTTGTTAATTTACTTCATAGGCTTTTATTATATTCTTAATATTTACTATTATTCATACGTTAATGTACTGATAAAAATATCAGAATCTACATTATCTGTTCGGGAAATTAGCAACATACTCTGGTCAGGTGAAATCGCTAATGTATTACCTATAGCAGAGGGCAGATGTTTACTCACAAATGTATCTTCACCTGAATTAACATGATAACGCCATATACCCTTTCTCTCTTCTAATTTAGGATAATAAATTGTTCCATCATAAGCTGTCCAATGTTCATAAAAATCGTGAGTAAAATTCGGTAAAACAATCCCTAAGTCTTCCCCTGAAAGAGACATCATATGTAAGCCATCGTTGTTCTTCGAAGAGTATATTAATACGTTATCATTCAATAACATCATCTTATTTACACCGTCAATAGCCATACGTTTTATTATTTTATTACCCTTTATTTTAATAATTTGCGAGGCTTTATCTTCTTCCTTGGTCATCGCAAAAATATCGCCATCGGCACCGTATAAACATGAATAATACTCTTTTTCAAATTTACCAACAGATTCGTAATGTTGATTGATAATGTCATATTGGTAGCAGCCATATTCAGTGGCATTCTTATAACTGACAAGCAATTTATCACCTGAAGGTGACCAACTGGGTAATATCAAATTTTCTTCGTCAAGACTAAACAGTTTACGTTGCTTATTTGTTACTAGAGAATATAGCCAAATTGCGCTTTTCCCTTGTCGATTACTTGTAAATGCGATCTGGCTACCGTCAGGAGAGAAACTGGGCATATTATTATATTTTATTGAGCGAGTCAGTGGTAATAATTTATCTTCATTGTTAGATAAATTAACTGACCAAATATTAGCTTTATAACGCACATCCAGAAAGGTCAAAATTGAGTTATCCTGGTTTAGCGATGGATATTGTGCATCTCTCGCGCCTAGCAAAGTCTCTTTTTTAGTCAAAGAATTAATCATCCATAAGTTTCGTTCACCGCGTTTATCACTATCAAATAATAGATTTTTATTGTCTTTTAACCATGTAAAACTGGAGATATAATTTTTCTGGTCGGTTATCTGAAAAACAGTACTAGGGCTGTTCAAGTCAATTGAAACGAGATTTCTGACTGATTGACTTCCTCGGGTAAAGGCAACTTTCTTATTATTTGGTGAGAATCTTGGGCGAGTATCAAAATACCCATTGTTATTGGGAACGCTTAACTGTGTTCTTGTTTGTTGAACTCGGTCATATAACCATATCGCGGCAACATTACGAATAGAATCTTTCGCGACAAAAGCTAAGAAATTACTGTCAGAAGACCAGCTAAAAATGCCTGAACGATTTGGCAAAACACATTCACCGATGTTGATTCGACTTTTAGTGAGCAAATCATAATGAAAAATAGTGCAAGGTATTTCTTTTGATACGGAAGCAACGGTTAATGATTTACTATCAGCACTAAAAGTTGGTGATTTAAGACTTTCAACGTCATCTGTTATTGTATGTAACAACTTCCCTTCATTATCTACAACTTTAACCACGAGTCGCTTATTGCTTCGAGAAGTAAACGCCGTCATTTTTCCATCTGGCGATATTTCAGGCGTATGTTCCAATAAGTCATCTATAGTAAGACGTTTGGCATTAATAAGCCCCTGTTTTAAAGCCTTATCATGTTTTGGGATGAGTGAACCATTGATAAAAAATAATGAAACAATAACAATGATTAAAAGTATCACGGTAAACAATGGTATTTTATATTGCTTAACGGGAACCTTTAACTGGTATATGAAACGATAGCCTTTTTTAGGAATTGTCTCGATAAACTTTGGACTTTGTCTATCGTCTTTTAAAGCAGACCTAAGTTCCGCAATACACCTTGATAATGCATCCTCATTTACAACTTTATCTTTCCAAAGTATTTCTGTTAGTTGTTCTCTCGTCAAAAGTTCATTACTGTTTGCAATAAACAGTGACAGTAATAGGCTTAATCTCGGTTGTAATTTTACGGATTTATCGACACTTTTTAGCCTGCCGTCGGTGGGATCAAATTGCCAATCACCTATTTTACAGGGTCGTTTAATAGCGGGCCGAATTGATTGTTGCATGGTTATGAAAAACACCTAAAACTTGATTATTCGTCAGTATAACGATAAAAGGATAAATTGTGGAGGAAATTAGGAACTTATCCGAAGGCTTTTATATCAATGGTTTATGTATGTTTTAGTTACACATTGAATACACATAACATAGAGAAGCATGAATATGAAATATCTTTCAACAGCCGTAGTCCTAAGTTTAATTTCTTTACCAAATTTGTCTTATGCACAGGATTTAGGAGATGAAAATTGTGACTCATTATTACTCGTTAGTAGTTGGACTCGTAATAACGTAAAAATATATGATGGCTGTAGTGGTGAGTATATTAGAAATCTTGATAGCCAAGGTTTAATAGACGGTCCGTTAGGAATCCTTGAAGCACCAGATGGCGACGTTTTAGTTATCAGTGAGAATAATGGTCGAATGTTAAAGTTTGATCGAGAAACATTATCTAATGGTTCGACATTGCTTGGTCCTGGAAGTGGAAATAGTTATATATCTAATCCTATCTCAGCGGTGATAGACGAGCAAGGAATGATGTATACCGCGAGTTTCACTCAAAACAAGGTTGTGAAAATAGACACACAAACCTGGAAAATTACCGATACTATTTTGCCTGCAGGGAATTCGTACCTCGATGGCATTGATGTCGGTATTGTGATTGAAGATAGTTCTCTATATTTACCAGGTTGGAAAACTGACAACATCGTAAAAGTTGATTTAACAACAAAGCAAGCTAAAGAAGTTGTAAAACCAAAGACAGGCGGTTTAAGCAGACCAAGGAGTATTCTTTTTAATCAAAATGATATGTTAGTTTCCTCTGAAAATAGCAATGCTATATTGGTTTTTGATAAAAATAACGGCACATATAAATCAAAGTTGGCAACAGTAACTGGGGCATCGGGCTTGATAAATGATGGTGATGGTTACGTTCTAGTCACCGCTAAGAATTCAGTTTACCGAATCGCGATTGATGGCAGTAGTAAAGAACAGGTTATAAAGGCTGGCGAAGGCTCTTTAGCTGGCGCTACTTTCGTTTATCGCTTATCCAAAATAGGTTTAGACAGTGACAATGATGGTTTGACTAATGCGGATGAAGTCGTTTATGGCACAGATATAAATAATCCAGATACTGATAGCGACAGTTTAAGTGATGGCGATGAAGTTCATACTTATCTAACTGATCCATTAGTGGCTGACACTGATTCTGATGGTATGCCTGATAATTATGAAACTACTCATCAATTGGATCCGTTGGTCAAAGATAGTGAAGAAGATAAAGACAAAGATGGCTTATCGAATATTAATGAAATGTTAGCTGGAACAAATCCCAATAATCCAGATACCGATGGTGACGGTATCTTTGATGGAGCTGATAGTGATCCTTTGGTCGCTAACTCTGCACCAGAAATTTCAGGTTTTCCAGAGTTAGAAATAATGGAAGATCAACCTTATAGTTTTGAACCAACCTTAAATTACGCCGGGAATATTGATTCAATCGTTTTTACCATTAGCAATCAACCCTTATGGACTGACTTTAACGATAATTCAGGTGCATTAATCGGCACACCAGAAAATAGTGATGTTGGCGAGTACAGCAATATCGTTATTCAAGCCAGCAATAACGCCTATAATGATAAAATTGAAGCGTTTACTATTGTTGTCAATAATGTAAATGATGCACCTCTTTTGAGTTCGAATATACCCGCACAAAGCCTTAACGTTGATTCTTCATTTAATTTCGACGCCAGTAGTTATTTCACTGACGCTGATAAAAACGACAACTTAACATTCTCAGTTGAAAATTTGCCTAGCGGTATAGAGATTTCTACTCAGGGAGTTATTTCAGGTTCAACATCAACTGTGGGTAGTTATAATATTGAAGTTATTGCAACTGATACAGGGAATCTTAAGGCGCAGGGAAACTTTAATTTAACAATAAGTGAACCAACGTCTAAAAGTAAATCCTCGGGAGGGACTATATACGGGTTATTGATAGTATTATTTTTAGGATTAAGGCGTTTGAAACAGTAAAGATTAATTTCAATAACTTTCTTTCGTTCAATAATCTTGAAAAAATTTAGCGGTACCTGTTATAGCTTGAAAAAATAACCTGAGTATCTACTGGAGTTTTATTGCGCATACTGACGGCTGTATTTATAGATAATAAATACAGCCGTGAATCTAGCCTAATATATTAGGCTTAATGCTTTATCGTTTTACTACATAGGCTTTTTGAATAACAACGTAAACCTGTCGGAGTTACCTGTTACTGATTTACGCCCTACTTCGTAACGCAATTCATCATCAGCTTTGTAATGAAGAGTTGAGTAATCGACAAATTCAAAACCTGCGGCTTCAACTTCTTTAATCACTAATACTGGGTCTATACGACGACCATTTTCGTCATTTTCACTTTGCATATGGCGACGAGTATGATCAACAATACCGTAAATACCACCGGGTTTTAGTGCTTTTAACGCTTCTACGTTTAAAGTTGTACGAGTTGCAAGTGATAAATTGTGGTAATTACGAAAGGTTAAAACGGCATCGATATCTTTTACACCAAATTCGATGTTTAATAAATTATAACGTTTCTCTTCTTTGTTACGTTCCCATTTTGAATCATTACTTACCGTTTCAACTTTACTGAAACCTTTTTGTTTTAATAAACCCTCTTTGATTCGATCGTTTGCCATACCTAAGTAAAGTTTACCTTTATCTTTCAAAGCAGGTGCAAGTAAAGCTGTATACCAACCTCCACCGGGAATTAGCTCTAAAACCTTCATATCTTCTTGAATACCAAGAAATTTAAGTGTTTCTACTGGACGACGGTTTCTATCACGCTCTTTATCTTTGTCTGAACGGAGTTCAGCTTTCATTGCCACTTTAATGTTATCTGAAAATGTATCGGCTTGTACTATACTTGCAGATAAACTGCACCCAATAAACAATGGTAGTAATAATTTTCTCATCCTAACTTAATCCTTTTATAATTTATTTATTATATTTTTAACTGATATCCGAATAATTATAGACCGAATCGTCGCCAGTTTACTTCAGTTATAACTAGTTAAAGAGGTAACAATATATGTCTGACAAAGGATATTCATACTCTCTATTTATATTTATTCCATCAGGTTTTTATTCTCTCCAACGTTTATCCATGAACAAGTTTTTTACCAATGTCCGCTAACAATTTATACGAATGTAATCTGGCGCTCTGACTAAAAACACCTGCATTTACTATTAATTCATCCGCTTGCGTTCTATTAATAAAGTCTTGAAGTTTATCTTTCACGGTTGCCGAGTCACCAACAAAGGCACAACTTAACATGCTCTCAACTTGTGCCTTTTCCATTGGGCTCCAACAGTCTTCAATATTATCGATGGGTGGTAATAATTTACCACGTCGATTTCTAATCATACCTAAAAATCGCTGCTGCATGCTGGTGAACAAATATTCCGCCTCTTCATTGGTATCTGCGACAATCACCGAAACACATGCCATTGCGTAAGGTTTTTTTAATTGGTTCGAGGGGCTAAATAGCTGGCGATATTGTTCAAATGCCTGATCTAGTGCTGCTGGGGCAAAGTGTGATGCAAAGGCATAAGGCAAACCAAGTTCTGCAGCCAATTGTGCGCCAAACAAGCTAGAGCCTAACATCCAAAGGGGAACGTTTAAGTTAGCTCCTGGGACTGCTTGAACGGCCTGCCCTACTTTTAGTGGACCAAAATATCCTTGTAGCTCTTGTACATCTTGTGGAAATCGGTCAGAAGCCCTTGGGTCGATACGCAAAGCTTGCCATGTTAATTGGTCGGTTCCAGGCGCTCTTCCTAACCCAAGATCTATTCTATTGGGGTATAAAGACTCTAACGTACCAAACTGTTCAGCAATGATTAAAGGAGAATGGTTCGGCAGCATAATTCCCCCCGCCCCCACTCTAATCTTTTTAGTACCTGCAGCTAAATAACCAATAACAACAGACGTTGCTGCACTCGCTATCCCCACCATATTATGATGTTCTGCCACCCAATACCGCAAGTAACCTAAAACGTCAGCATGTTGAGCTAATTCCAGAGATTCGGCTAGAGCATCAGCAGGTGTTTTATCAATTTTTACTGGGACTAAATCAAGAACAGATAAAGGGAACATATAATTTATGCATTAAATAATTTGATAGATAGCTGGAGATTAATAGCTATTGGGTATTGGTGCAAGCTATAAGACAGCCACTGGTATTATCAAGCCAACTTCAGTATTTACAGATAATATTTTATATCGTGGTTTATTTATTCTTTAAAATTAATAAACCGTTATTTTGGTCAATATGAAAATCAAACGCTTTTAAAAAATTCATCCCTAATAAGCCATCATTATAATCATTAGCGTAAGAATGACTTACTGCAAAGAGGAAATCGTTAACCACATAACCTTGTATCGAAACTTCGGCTACTTGATATATATTAGCGGTTACGATTCCTCCTGCTGTATTTAGGTTTAAATCTTTAATATAAATAACATCTGAATATTGGCTTAACTCGTCAAATGCCGACTCCGACAATAACGAAATACTGGCACCAGTATCTAACATTAACGACACATTAAAAGTATCATTCATCAGAGCCTGCACTATAAAGTGTTCACCTTGTCGGCTTAACGGAATGCTTTGCGGTTTTCTTATTGCTGCTTCGATATCAGCTAATAACGTCCGAGCTTTGATTTCATAATTAGGTTGGTTTAGTAATGGTTCAACAGCATTAAGAGCATATTCAAATTCGCCTAACTGATATTGTGCTCGAGCAAACACCCATTGCAACTTAAGACTTTCGGCATCAAATAACAGTACTTCTTCAATCAAGTTTCTCAGTTCTAGCCAATGATTATTCTTTATTAACACATCAACTTGTTGCTGAACGAGCTCTCTTGCAACGTTAACTGCCTCATGAACTTCAGCTCTATTAAATAGATGATATTGCACTTCATAAGCGTGTTTAATGGCAAGTAAAGGTAACTGTTGTTGCCAATATAAATCAACTTGTTGATACATAAAGTCGATGTCGTCACTCTGAAATGCTAAATAAGCATTAATAGAGTCTTCGGCATGAGTAAACAATCTTTGTTGAATTAATGCCTGCGTTGTTTGCAACCAATATAGACGTATTTCGGATAATTCAGTTTGTTGTTCGGAGGTAAAGGTATGAATTAAAAAGTTGGCATTAGAATAGTCTTTCACATTAATGGCATTTTTAATATTATTGACGGTTTGTGGCCAATTTTTGCTGCTCTCATTAGATGTAATTTTAGCGCTGTTTTTAACGTTGCCTTTATTCTTTTTCATGCTTGCTAAACGTTGAAGAGAATCATTATTAACGTCTTGCTGAAAAGTGGTTTCGATTACATGTATATTTAATTGTAAAAACAAATAAATATTAAGGGCTATAGAAAGGGAAAAACCAATCAATAAAAAAATACGCCACATAATTATTTCTCAGTACTTTGATCAATTTAAATTCAATGATTAAAACAGGGCTATCTAAACCTAAACAGCGAACATAACCAACTCAATATTGTGTGTTTTAACAAGTAGATAATAGCATTTAATTTCTATATCTTTGATGTTAACATAAGGTAACAGTTACAAAGAATAAAAAGGAATTTAAATGAATAAGTATTTACTGGCCTCAAGTATATTATTAACGACATTAACGTTAAATACAGCTACTGCTGTTGAATTATCAAAACATCTATATACCACAACAGATCCTGTACCTCTTGAACGAGTTTCTCCTAGATATCCTAAAAACGCAGCAAAACATAGACGAGAAGGCTGGGCAAAGTTAAGTTTTATCATTGAAACAGACGGCAGTGTATCTAATGTATTAGTTACTGAAACATCGGGCAGTCGAGACTTTGCACAAGCAGCAAAATCTGCAATATTAAAATGGCAATATCAACCCGCATTTGAAAACGGTGAACCCATACAACAATGTGTTAATAGTGTGCAGATGGATTTTGTTATGAACAATGGCGGGGAAAAAGGGGTAAGTCGTCGATTTAGGAGTAAGTATAAAAAATCGGTAGCGGCACTTGAAAATAAAGATTTTGAACAAGTAGAACAACTAATGCTTGAGTTTAATAAATTCAAAAGCATGCATTTATCAGAAAGCAATTATTTACACTTATTTGGTGCTAATTATGCAAAAGCGATTAATGATAAAGAATTGGAATTATTTCATTTAACCAGGGTTAGGTTTTCTGACGTAGCGTCTTATTCTGAAAAAGATAAACTCGCTACTTTAAATGAAATTCTTCTATTACAAATTAGCTTAAATGAAATTATTCCTGCTATTAAAACCTACGAACGTATCATTAAATTAGATGCAGCAAAGCCTTATTTAGAAAAATTTGAACGTTTAATGGTTCAACTCGACGATTATATCAATAGTGATAAAAATGTAATTATTCCGGCTGATATTAAAACGAACGATTATTGGCATACTGCATTAATTAGAAATGAATTCACTTTAACGAATATCAAAGGTTCTTTGAATAAATTAGATGTTCGCTGTGCTAATAAACGTCATATTTATACGGTTGAAGAAAACAATACTTGGAAGCTGCCATCGAATTGGAACAAGTGTAGTCTTTTTGTTTATGGAGATGATAATACGACTTTTGATTTAGTCGAACATCCTTTAAAAAGTTAACTTCCCTTAACTTCACGTTTTCGAAATGAAAATAAGCCTTATATAAGATTATTACTGGCTAGATTAGCTATTAAATAATGGTATATGAGGCATATTAAACAAAGTCTAGTACAATGTTCAACGTTTATAAAACCAATTAAAATTCATGTGTTTATAGTTTTTTATACAAGATTATTGTTGATGTACTAACCCTGTATCTTCTCTTTCAAAACCATGACATATATAAACACTTACTGGCTGTTTTTTCTTGGCTACTTGATGAAAGTGTTCATAACCGATTGAAAATGCAAATGGATTCGCATTGTAATCTGCATATGACTGGTCACTGCCATTCTTTGCCTCTCTTACACCAGCAGCAAAAGAACTTAAAAAATCATCTCTATTGTTGATTAAAATAGTTACTTCGACTCCTGCGTCAACAAGTTCAAGCGCGCCTAATTCAATATATTTATCAACGACTACTCTATTAAAACTGCCACTATATTGTTCAGTTTCAATATTATAAGAAACAGGTGAATCATCGTTTGCTTCCATGAGAGAGACAAATAACTCCCTTACTTTTTTTGAGATCATAAACTATTCCTTTTCGCATACTATTTGATAGAGGCTGAATTAAATAAAGCTAAATGAGCCAACAAGCTAAGGTCACTTTACATTACAATCTATAGTGCTTTGAACGAAAATAATGAAGATTATTGATTTAATAAAGGGTTTCCTCGATTGATTTACTCAATCAATACTATCCACTAGCAATGTCGCTACTAATATTGTAGCATCTTAACGCAAAAGATTAAGGATTAAGGATTAAGGATTAATTATGTCAATACCTATACCCGGAGCACAAGTGAGAGGTTCAAAAACAGGTAAGCCGATTATGGCGCTACTCGATTTATTGGGTCGAACATGGGCCTTAGGGATTGTTTGGCAATTGAACCAAGGCAGTGCCACATTTAGAGAGTTACAGCAACGCTGCGAGAAGATTTCTCCCAGTTTATTAAATACCCGATTAAAAGAATTAAAAGTTTTGAAACTTGTTGAGTTAACCCCAAGCGGTTATCAGTTAACGGAAAATGGGCAAGGGTTGTTTTCAATAGTGTCTCCACTCGGAGAATGGTCGTTACTTTGGGCCAGTCAAATAGAAAAGGACAATGTATGAGTTTGACATACGCGAATATGCCATTAGATAGGTGTAGCAATCAACGTAAAAATAAACGCTGGTTGGCATCAGAGTTTAATCATCAAGAAACCTTGTTTTGCGTTATCAATGACGGAATGAGTCTGTTCTCTCAAGAGAATCCTTTTACCCCAATTTATTTAAATAAATCACAACTTGACAGTTTATCCATCGATAGTTGCGTTTATTTGGGTAAAGGATATTTAACCAAAGCGGCAAAATCATCAGAATCTACAAACGTAAGTTCTTTATTTACTGTCGACTTTGAAAAGTTACGCTTTTCTACTCAAGAACAATTAGTCAATCTAGGCCAATGGTTAAGTCTTCGTGAAGCAACGCCTCACCTAACGCTGATAGATGCGTCAATTCAAGCATTAGCCAAAGCCTTAGTTTACTGGCATACAACGCATCAATATTGCGGTAAGTGTGGTAACTCAAGTAGATCTGTAGACTCTGGTCACGCGAGGCGTTGTACTGAATGTCGCAATATGACCTTTCCTCGTACAGATCCTGCCGTCATAATGCTAGTGGAACATATCTTTCCAGATGGTATTGCACGCTGTTTATTGGGCCGTCAAGCAAGCTGGCCAAATGGTATGTATTCAACATTAGCTGGTTTTGTTGATCCAGGAGAAACCTTAGAAGAGGCCGTAATAAGAGAAGTTTCAGAAGAAACGGCTGTAGCCGTTGAAAACCCACAATACATTACCTCTCAACCTTGGCCATTTCCAGCCTCTGTTATGCTAGGCTTTACAGCAGTAGCTACTTCAACCGACATCGATATTAGTAAAGACGACATAGATGATTGCCAATGGTTCTCACGGGAACAATTAGCAGCATTTTATGCCGGTACTCATTCACCACATAAAACAAGTAACAGTGATGTGAAACATGAATATAGAATAGGTAGTGGTGATTCTATTTCGTCCTATTTAATCACTGCGTGGAAGAATAAAGAGATAGGTCAATATTAATGTAGCGAATACTTAAATGATGAGTCACCGCCCAAATTGATTAACACTGGCTTTAGTGAGTGATTAATGAGTACTAAAATAACGCGTCCAAAGGTAATAAAAGGACATGATTTACACATAAAAGTCTTAAATCAGCAATGATTACAGATAATTGTTTTAAGTGTAAGTAGTATGTCGCATTGAAGGTTTTAAGTCGCAGTGGTACTATTAAGGTTCGATAATAAATTATACAGAACAAGTAGTATATTCTACGAATTCCATGACTATAATTTATGTATATCTTCCAATCGATATTTTGATTATATTGAGAAGAGATAACGACCTAATTTACCAACCTACTTGAATTCTTAATAATTAAAAACTTATGTCCAAAAACACTTTTACACCTGAATTACTTGAACAACACTTTACCAAAAACGAATGGAAAAAAGGCTCGAGAATTTTTAATGATAAGGGCGTGAAAACATGCGCCCTTGATGGTGAAATAATTCGCGGTGTTGTTTTTAGTGAGCGCTCTCGCCTTGAAAGTTATTTAACGCGTTTAGTCTTAAATATTAAGAATGATGGATTTGCCAGTTACTGTGATTGTTATGTCGGTCGCGATTGCAAACATGGAGCAGCTTTAGCTCACTGTTTTATTCATGAACAGTTTGATAGAAATAGCATTGCCACTTCTGATAAAGTGATTGATAAGTGGCTTAGCCGTTTTCAAGCTCAGCCAAGCAGATACCAGCCAAATAGCCAACAAAAATCGTTATTGTACTTTTTAAAACCTAACAGCTATAACGAAGATGATTATTTTACGTTAGGCATAAAATCAGCTCGACCAAAAAATAGTGGTGGCTGGAGTAGCTCGCTTGGTAGTGAATTTTCAGCAAGTTCTTTAATTAATAGTGCTTATGCCAATAATCAAGATGTCTCTGTGCTTACGGAGCTTATTCGTACGAATCAATATGGCGATAACATTAAGTATTTTGATTTATTCGAACAGATCATAAAGACGAATCGCTGCTTTTGGCAAACAAGTTATGATTTAAACGAAGCAATTACGCTAGGTGACCCATTAGAAGCCCAATGGAAATGGATACCACTTGATAACAAATTGCATACTTTGCAGCTTGTATTTGAGAAACCTTCTGCCAGTATTCTTATTATTAAAGCTCAACCTCTTTGTTATTATGATGAAGAACAAAATTGTTTTGGAAAAATTAATACCAATACTCAATGTAATTTTGAAGCAGACTTACTCAACTCCCCTATTTTTGAAGAAGACAAATTACCTTGGGTGATGAATAAACTCTCCATGTCTTTAGGAGATGCAGTTAAGAGACTGCCTAAGCCAAAAACAGAATTTTCACAAGAATTATCAAAACCCGAGGTATATTTAAGATTTTCTACGCCCAGAGAAGTTGATCCTCAATCTGGCTTTGTGAAGGTAAACTTTTCCTATAAAGGAAATTTAGTTAATCCTCATAATGAAAGCGTTACAGTTACACCTCCAAAATCGAACTCTAGTGATGGAGAAGTAGAAGCTGAGAAAAAAGTCAAAATATACCGAGATTTAGCTTATGAACAAACCGTAATTGATAAACTTACCTCGTTAAAGTTTACGCCTCAACCTAAACCTAAACGTTATACTTTTACCAATGAAGATTATTTAAACAAAGATAAAGTCCCTAAGTATTCAATGTTGATGCAAGGTCGTTATCTTTGGCATCATTTTTTACATCAAGAAGTTCAATTACTCAAAGATCTTGGCTGGAACATTAGCTTTACTGATGACTTTTATTATAAAGCTCTTTCAACCGATAGTGTTTTTGATGCAGAAGTCGTTCAAACCGATGATCATGACTTTTTCTCATTAGGGTTAAATTTAACCATTGATGGGAAAAAAATGCCCGCATTTCCTATTTTGCTTGGTGCTATTGAGCAATTACCTAAATCGGCATTACTAGATCGTGAAAAAGAGAAACTCATATCACCTGAGTCCCCTATTTACGTAGACTTAGAAAAGGGTGAGTTTGTTGCCTTACGTTACCAAAGCGTACAGCCAATATTGAAACAGTTTATTGAACTGTTTATGCCTAATGCTTTAAATAAAAATGGCACCATGGAACTATCACGTTTTCAAGGACATCAAACATTATCAATGTTAGATGATCAAGGCATGATAGCAACCGGCACAAGTAAATTGCGCGTATTAGCTAATAAGCTTAAAGACTTTCAACAAGTCACCACTGTACCTGTTCCAGAAGGTTTGAACGCAACGTTAAGAACTTATCAGCATCAAGGATTGAATTGGTTACAGTTTTTACGTGAGTACCAATTAAATGGTATTTTAGCTGATGACATGGGTTTAGGTAAAACTATTCAAACGTTGGCGCATTTATTAATAGAAAAACAGCAAGGCCGACTCAATAAGCCTGTATTAATTGTTGCCCCAACCAGTGTTATTTTTAACTGGGCGAATGAAATAGAAAAATTTACACCGCAACTATCTTATCAAGTATTGCACGGCACTAAACGTCATCAGCACTTCGATTGTCTTGAAAGAAATGAAGCGCATGATAATCCTGTTGATATAGTTATCACCAGTTATGCATTGATCACCAAAGATTTAGCACTTTATAGCCAGCAAAAGTTTTATTACCTTGTTCTTGATGAAGCTCACTATATAAAAAATACTAAAACTAAACTGTACCAAGCGTTTTTAACGCTTAAAGCGCAGCATAAATTATGTTTAACCGGCACGCCAATGGAAAATCATTTAGGTGAGTTTTGGGCACAATTTAATTTCTTACTACCCGGTTTTTTAGGTGGTCAAAGGCAGTTTACTAAATTATTCAGAACCCCTATTGAAAAACACGGTGAGCATGAACGTAAGCAGTTATTGAATCAGCGTATCAAGCCGTTCATTTTACGTAGAACCAAGGATAAAATAGCGACAGAACTACCGCCAAAAACTGAAATAATTCAAAAATTACGCATTGAAGGCCAACAAGCTGAACTGTATGAATCAGTTCGTTTAGCCATGGACAGTCGTTTAAAAGATATTATTGCTGACAAAGGGCTTAAACGTAGTCAAATAGAAGTTTTAGATGCCTTATTAAAACTAAGACAAGTCTGTAATCATCCTAAGTTATTGTCACTTGAAGGGGCTAAAAAAGTAAATCAATCGGCTAAACTTGACCACTTAATGGAAACTTTACCCGAACAAATTGCTGAAGGACGGAAAATATTAATCTTTTCACAATTTACCAGTATGCTTGCTTTGATTGAAGAAGAACTTGTTGTCGCAGGTATTAATTTTGTTAAATTAACAGGTGCAACCACTCAGAGACAAGAAGTCGTAGATAAGTTTCAAAATGGTGAAGTTCCAGTGTTTTTAATCAGTTTACGCGCAGGTGGTGTAGGCTTAAATTTAACAGCTGCCGACACGGTTATCCACTTTGATCCATGGTGGAACCCTGCTGTTGAAAACCAAGCGACAGATAGAGCTTATCGTATCGGGCAAGACAAACCTGTTTTTGTTTACAAATACATTATTGAAAATTCAATAGAAGAGAAAATTCAAAAGATACAACAAAACAAAGCTGAATTAGCAAAAGCGTTATTGTCGGAAGAAGTCAGTGATAATAAATTGAGCTTAACAGATGATATTTTAGGATCGTTGCTTGCACCACTGAGCTAGAACAATAGTGAAACACTACAACACTTTTATATATATTCTTAATACCGCATCAGAAGACAGCAAAGCGTTAACCCGTTAGGTTAAGATATAGGTTTGATAATAAACCTATATCTTTAACAATATTCTTTTATTAAATATCTCAAAAAATTTGTTATGTGTTGAATTTATATTCGCGCTTTATCTCTACCACTTGAACTATATATGACTCATACCATTTTGATCGACCGGTCTCTTGAGCTAAAGAATGTTCAGAATCACTTTTCCATGCTTTGATAGACTCTTCATTTTCCCAATAAGAAATGGCAATTTCTTGATCACCTTCTGTAACTGCGACAAAATCTAAACAACCGTATTTAGCAAATGCAAGTTCTCTCATCTTAGCAACAGTTTTTCCATATTCATCATCTTGAATTCCAGGTTTTGCCCTAAATATCACTGCGTACATTGTTAACTCCTTTATAAAACACATTACGCCAATTTAAACTGTCTATTCTTTACAAGAATATACAAAAACACTGGATGCCATGCAAATCAAACCTTTCAATTATTTAACTAGAAATTTAAATTGGAAGTTAGAGATAATCAAATATATTCACTAGAACTATTTTTTGCTTATTTACCTGAGCTTGTGGTTAAATACTCACGACAATTTATATAACAAAAAAATAGATTATTAATAATATTATGGCAAAAGATAAAACAACTTATGTTTGCACTGAGTGTGGTGAAAATCATCCACGATGGTTAGGTCAATGTTCAAGTTGTTCAGCTTGGAATAGTATCACTGAGTATAAAGAATCTAAGGTTATAACGCAGCGCACCCCAAGTAAAACAGCTCACAGAGGTTATTCTAAAGAAGACGCAAAAATATGTAAATTGAGTGAAGTATCTGATATGGATTTAACTCGATTTGACACCGGTAGCTCTGAATTTAATCGTGTTTTGGGCGGCGGTATTGTTGAAGGTTCTGTTATTCTTGTCGCAGGTGATCCTGGTGCAGGTAAAAGTACATTGTTATTAAAAACATGTGCTCATTTAAGTCAACTTGGTAAATCTTTATATACTTCAGGTGAAGAATCTAAAGGCCAAGTAAGAGACCGAGGGTTAAGGTTACAAGCCGACATATCTAAAATAGACATAATGAACTCAGGTGATGTTGAGCTTATCTGTAATGTAATGGTCACCGATGGTTATAAGTTTTTAGTAGTTGATTCTATTCAAACTGCATTTATTAGTTCGTTGCCAAATTCACCAGGTGGCGTTACTCAAGTTAAAGAATCTGCGGCTATGCTAAACAGGCTAGCCAAAGAGCACGGCGTTACCGTTATTTTAGTTTGTCATGTATCTAAATCAGGAGATATGGCTGGGCCTAGAGTACTTGAGCACATTGGCGATTGCATGTGTAAAATAGAACCTGAAGCTGACAGTAAATACCGAACACTGAGAACGTCTAAAAATCGATTTGGTGACACTACGGAAATAGCCACTTTTGCCATGACAGCTAAAGGTATGCAAGATGTTGTAAACCCTTCAGCCATTTTCTTAGATAAAGATGGCGCTGAATCAAGTGGTAACATGGCCTATGCTTCAAACGATACTGGTAGAACCTTATTAATCAATATTCAATCACTTGTCACTGAGTCTCAAGCTGAGAACCCTATCAGAGGTGGTGTAGGTTTTGATTATAAACGTATGCAAATGCTTTTAGCGGTATTGAGAAGTCGGATGGGAGTGAATATTGGTGGAAATGATATTTACGTGAATGTTGTATCAGGTGTAAATTTAACGAAAGATGTGGGGTCTGATCTTCCATTGATATTAGCGATGATATCTTCATCTAGAGAACATAAATTTTCGGTGAATACTATCGCCTTTGGAGAAATAGGTTTAGATGGCAGTGTGAGACCCGTTCCTTCTGGTGAAGAGCGTGTCAAAGAGGCTATTCGTAATGACTTTAAAGTTATCATATTACCCAAACGAAATTACCATAAACGTCTAGAAACTAAAGGGGTTACATTGATACAGGTATCCCATGTCAAAGATGTGCTAGAAATCTTCTGATATATCTAGTACATCTTTTGATATGTATCTTAACTTTATAGTCGGTATCATTAACTTAATGATTAACGCATACGTTGATAATGCATATAATACATGTTGGAAACGAACCGTCGCTCTTTTCTAACAAACGCCCTATTAGATCGAATAACACTGAACCCCTTTAATATTCTACTTATCAATAGTTTATATAACTCAATACCAGCTAGCCTCATTTCGAATTATCCTAAGACCGACTCAGTAAATATAAATTTAGTTATCTACTAATATGAATAAGCTCAGAGAGCTGAAAGCGCGATACGCTAAGATTTTTAAATGCATGTTTGTGATTAATTAGATAGGTCTAGTGAATATAAAAAAACTGAGATTCAAGAACATACTGTTCTAACATCCAATTTCTATTCGCAAAAAATATATTTACAGCGCTTGATCTAAACCGCTTAAATATAAATGATAATCATTCTTATTAGTGTTTACATGTTTATTGTACTTATGTATCATACCCGCAACTTAAACCTCAGAGTAAATAGGCCGTAGTCGTGAAAAACCTCCATTTGAATTTAATTACCATCTCAATCCTATCAACAGTAAGCACTCAAACATTTGCAGAAGATAACAAAGAAAAAGACATTGAAAAAATAGAAGTACAAGGTACCTATATTGAAGGCTATGGTGCTCATGACGTTAGTGGTGCATCTCGTTTAGATTTATCTATTATTGAAATACCACAATCTGTTTCTGTAATCACTAGTGCGCAAATGGAAGACTTTCAATTATCAGATATAAACGCCGCGCTTGATTCTGCAACAGGTATTAATGTTGAACGCATTGAAACAGATAGAACTTATTATACTGCTCGTGGCTTTGACGTAACCAATTTTCAAATTGATGGGGTAGGCTTGCCATTAACCTCAGGTAATAGCCATGCTGATGAAGATACGGCTATTTATGAACGAATTGAAGTTATACGTGGCGCTAATGGTTTAATGACGGGTGTAGGTAATCCGTCAGCAACGATTAACTTTATTCGTAAACGCCCTACAGAGAACCCTGAAATCAGTGTTTCTGGTACGTTAGGCTCATGGGATAAAAAGCGTATCGTACTTGATGCTTCAACACCGATTACCGATAAAATAAGTGCCCGTGCGGTATTAGTAAAACAAGACAATGAGTCGTACCTAGATAGATACGAGCAAGATAAAACTGTTGCCTATGCTTTTATTGGTGCTGAATTATCAGAAAATACTTACCTTTCAATAAGTCATAGCTATAACAAAAGTGATGCGGTCGGAAATAACTGGGGAGCTAATCCTCTTTTTTATACTGATGGTAGTGCTACTAATTATCATTATTCAACAAATACCTCTGCAAACTGGTCAAACTGGCAAGTTGCTAAGAACAATACGGTCGTAGAATTAGCACACTTCTTCAATCCTAAATGGAGTTTACGTGCGACATATTCACATAAGACAACAGATGAAGATACTGAATTATTTTATGTGTATGGTACGCCAGATAAAAACACTGAATTAGGCTTAACAGGCTATGCAAGTGAATATGATATGGATGATGAACATGACCTATTCGACGTATACATCAATGGTGAATTCACCTTATTTGGGCGTGAACACCAAATAGTAGCGGGTATTAATCATGCAAAAATGAGCTACGACGACTCCTCCTTATACGACTTCACTACAGGCAACGGTTTCCCTGCTATGCCGCCACTACCACAATGGGATGGGAACGCTACAAAACCTACTCTTGAAGATGGTTTAACGGGTAGCGATGTGACCAATAAACAAAAAGCGGCTTATTTTACTGCTCGCTTTGAAGTTTTAGATAATTTACATGTGATCACTGGTGGTCGTTATAACGATTGGGAAGTAAAGGGTACATCATTTGACGTGGTTCAAGACGCTTCTGATAAAGAATTTATCCCTTATTTAGGTGCTGTATATCAAATAACGCCCGAATTAGTTGCCTACTCAAGCTATACCGAAACGTTCTTATCACAAACAGAAGTAGACATTGAGAATAAGATACTTGATCCAATCACTGGTGAAAGCAAAGAGATTGGCGTTAAAAGTGAATTCTTTGGCGGCTTACTTATCGGCTCAATGGCCTATTTTGATGTACAACAAACTAATGTCGCTAAGCTAGATGAAAACACTGTGCATTTACCGATGGACCAGCATCGCTATATAGGAACCGATGGTATAAGTAGCCATGGTTTTGAGTTTGAAATTGCAGGGCAAGCCTTTGATAACTTACAAGTGAGCTTTGGTTTAACAGACTTTACTATTTCAGGTGATGAAACGGTTACTGATTATACACCTTCGACACTTATTAAACTTGCAGCGACTTATATTGTGCCGGCAATCGAAGGCTTATCATTTGGTATAAACATGAATTGGCAAGACGATATATCTCGTAACCAAGGAGTGGTTGGCGAAGGTTTTGATAATGCTGGGGATGAAATTATTACCGAGCAAGATGCTTACGCAGTAGTCAATTTAATGATGTCTTACGATATAACTAAAAATATTAAATTATCATTAAATGCCAATAATGTTACTGATGAAAAATACATCAATAGCTTATATTGGGCCCAAGGTTTTTATGGCGCTCCTGCTAACTATTCAGCATCAATCAGTTGGTCACTTTAGTTAAGGAATATCAAATGGCATTGATAAGAAACAATGCCATTTATAAATGTTAAACATTATGAGAAAAAAATTATATAAATGGCATTCTATTGGTGCCCTTTTTGCCATGCTCCCGTTGTTAATCATCTCTCTTACAGGCAGTATTTTAGTGTTTAAAGTTGAATTAGATACTTTGTTGATGCCTGAACATATGCAAGTTACTAACACTCACACTGGCGAGCGATTGTCTCTAGATGTACTCATGGCGAATGTGAAAGCAAAATATCCCGATTCAGAAATAGGAAGCTGGGAGTTATTTGATGATAAAATCAGAACTGACACAGCCTATCTCATTGACCATCATACAAATATTTGGTCGAAGCTATATTTAAACCAATATAGCGGAGAATTACTTTCAACACCCGTTGGCACTTCAGATGATTTAACCGATTGGTTACTAGATTTACATTATAAATTACTACTTGAAACTAATGGGATGTTTTTAGGTGCGATTGTATCGCTATTACTTTTATTTTTAGGTATTAGTGGCATTATTTTGTATCGTAAATTTTGGCAAAATTTTTTCACATTAAGATTTAAGCTTGCCAGTAGAATTTTCTTCAGTGACTTGCATAAAATGGTTGGTATAGCTAGCTCTCCAGTTATTCTCATTCTTGCATTCACAGGTGCTTATTGGAACATTTCACTTGTGATTCATGAAGTAGAGCACATTATTGAAGAGCCATACTACATTGAAAAACAATTACACAGTCAGAACATATCAATACAAAAATTATTAGATAGCAATCAAGAAACCATCAAAGATTTCGAAGCTACTTACCTATTAATGCCTTTTGAACCCGCCATGGATATTATGTTTTATGGAACCGTTAGTTCAGAAAACCCGTTAAGCAGTAATTATGCAAGCACAATAACTTACGATAAAGACACTGGTAAAATGATCTACTTAGAAGATGTGAGATCTGCTGATGCCTTACATGTTATTGATGATAGTTTCAGAAAATTACACTTTGGTCACTTTGGCGGCTTATCAAGTAAATTAATTTGGTGTATTTTAGGGCTTAGCCCTTTGATTCTGTCTTTTACTGGTTTATATCTCTATTTATACAAAAACCGTAATAGAAAAATGTTAACTGTTTCTCGACGTAAAAAATCGATAAGAAATTAGTTAGATGAACTGTTTAAGTACATTTGGCATTAACTATTGGCAAATGTACTTACGTATTGGTTTTAAATAATAATTTCCCCAATAATGTTATCAGAACCTAGGTGTGACGATAAAACGCTTCTCTTCTTACTTTCTATAAATCATCCAGAATTTATGAGTTAGAGCGCTTAGAAAATTATTCACTAAACGCCTGATTTTTATTTGACTTTTATTAACTCTCTAGCTTTGGACGGGAACTTTTCTTAGACGAACTAAAGAAAGTAATATCAGTAAAAAGGCCATTGAACCGCCCCACTGCTCTACTTATCTGGCGCAATAACAATAACCTCGACTCGATTTTTCACCGTGAAACTTGTTGATACCCTTGAAGATAAGTCACCGTCACTCACAGTTACTTGCACTTCAATCACTTCATCACGATTTATCTCAGGTAAGCTAATATTCACGTGTGAAGCGGTAGCATCATTAAAGATGATTAGCGCTTTATTTATGTCCGTTAATTCGACTGCCGTACCTGATGTTTTCTTCCAGTAATAACTTAACTCGTCATCTTCTTTAGTATTGAGTGCATCCAAAGTCACTAGAGTTTCTTCATCACTGACTACGCTATCTTTTAAGACAATAACTAGTTGAGTACAATTCAACTTCTTCGGTGAAGCCTCATACTTTATTCACAGCACATCTCTTTTCCAAGAGACAACAACCAGCTATTAGCATGAGGATACAAAAAGAGTTAGGAGGAACTATGGAGAAATAGCAATTAACACTTTAGGTTTGCGCAAAGATAAAGTTTAATAGTTACTCGTAAAGGGATCGTATATGCTAATCGATATAACGAAAGGACTTTGACGAATTTTGTTGAGATTCCGTTGATATTTAACACTTAATAATAGGCTGAGACTGTTGACAAAAATATTCAGCCAAATAGTTACTTTCTTAATTAGGGTCATCACCATTGAATAATATTAAAATGAATAAAATATTAATGGCTGCCGTAATATTTCTCAGCCCTATAGCTATAGCCCAATCATTTAATGAGCTAAAAAATAAAATAGGGATAGAACAAGACAACCTTAAAAAGCTTAGTTTACTGCAGGAAATGAACAACGATCTAACTAACTACAGCCTAACAGAACAAGCGGAATATGGGTTACTACTAGGCAACAGCTTAGTGAAGCAAAATAAAATGAAAGAGGGTTTGAGTACATATACAGACGCAATTAATCTCTACAATACTCATAAGTTATCTCCTTCTAGCGAATTAGTTAATCTGTTAATAGCTCGTTCTAGAGCCTTATCAAATATCGATCACTCCAATACGACATACTGCAAGGACCGTGAACAAGCCTTATTTTTTTCACGAAAATTGGAAGAACCCAATTTAATAGCAAAGTCAATTGCCTATTATGCAAAATGTTTACAAAGTAAGGAGTATGGCATATCCAAAAGCCTTAAATTGTTTGATGAGGCGTTTACAATTGCTAAAGAACAACAACTCTCTCAGACATCAAAACAGATAATTTTTAATCAAGCGGCGAGCCTCTCTTTTCGGGCATTAATTTATGATAAAGCCTATGAGTACAATAAGCTTGCTTTACAATCATTTACTGAAACAAATGATATAAATAGTATCTACAATTCGACTTTAAATGCCATACACTACAGCATTGCAATGGTAGATGTTGACATAGCTTCGCAGCACTTAGCTGAATTAGAGCAGTTTTCAGATATACATCCTGAGTTTAAAGATGACAAGTTAAAATTTTACTATTTATCAGCTAAAGTTGCGCAACTTCAGCAAAACTGGCCATCAAGTATTTTATACTTGGAAGCTGGATTAAACGAAATAAAAAACAGTCAAAATACATCTTATATTCAAGCTACTTACGAGTTACTCAGTATTTCCTATTTTAGAATTGGAGACCTTGATAAAAGCTTTCAAACAATGTCAGCTGTAAAAACAATGTACCCCGATAAAAAACCCATTAAAAAAGAAGTCTTATTGATCCAAGGTGTGATGGCGGAAAGGCCAATTGAGATAGCAAAATCAGCCTTGCAATTAATAGATAAAGAGATTCAATCCAAAAATAACTTTGTTAAGCAGTCTACTTTACAGACTGCTCAACTTTTTGATGATAACTTAAAGCAATTAGACAATATAATTTTAGAACAAAGACTTACGATAGTTATTTTTTCAACTTTTTTCATTGTGGCGATTTTAATCGGCTTTTCTTACCTACAAATACAACGTAAAAAATTAGCTCTAAAAGAACATCACTTGATGGATGAACTGTTAAATAAAAAGAACCAATTATTAGCTGATGTTTCTCATGAGCTTAGCACGCCATTAACAGTACTTAAGTTGCAAGTGGAATCACTCAAAGATAATTTAGAAGATGACGTCAATGCAACTTACGATGCCCTTGATAATAAAATCACTGACATTGAACATCTAATTGATGATATACATCAATTAGCGCAATCGGATGTTGGAGATCTAAACCTCAATATCGATACTTTTGAACTTAATAATACTCTAGATTATTGGCAAGAAGAATTAACTCAAATTATTAATAAAAACAAACTCGATTTTGAAATAAGTAGAGAACTACCTGAAAGTTTATTAGTGAATTTTGATCGTGATAGAATTAAGCAGATTTTCATTAATTTACTCACTAACAGTGTTAAATACACTGATAAGCCAGGAAAAATCAAGTTAACGGCTACAGCTAAAAATAAAACGTTGCTGCTCTCAATTGAAGACAGTGCGCCAGGTGTTTCGAAGAAAGATTTAATTAATATATTTGAACGTTTATATCGCGTAGAAAATTCAAGAAGCAGAGAAACAGGCGGCTCAGGACTTGGGTTAGCTATTTGTAAAAGTTTAATTGAAGCACATCACGGACGAATATATGCTGAGCACTCTATGTTAGGCGGTTTAAAAGTTATTATTGAGCTTCCTCTTAAAACCGAAAATTAAAGACGACATATGTTTTAGTATGTAAGATAAGTGGCTTATCTTTTTGTGGATTTTGTCACTCGTCCTTTGACATTACTAATCTCCATTATCAGGGATAGTTACAATATGCTCACAACAAGTGGTATAACACAAGATAACAGAATACCTAAAGTTACATAACAGAACTAAAAAACGGCTATATTATTGTATATTATGAAAAAAACCAACAACAACGATACACCGAGTTACAGTAAAGACTCCCCCTCTATTCTATGGCACGATTATGAAACATTCGGCATATCACCGAAGTTCGATAAGCCTTCTCAATTTGCTGGTATTCGCACAGATCTTGATTTAAACATTATTGGTAAGCCGGAAATGTTTTATTGCCGACCACCACAAGATTATTTACCTCAACCTGAAGCATGTTTAGTAACAGGAATTACACCCCAGAAGGCCCAACAAGACGGTTTGTCTGAAGTTGAGTTTGCTGAACGTATCCATACTTTATTTACTGAACCCAATACATGTGTTGCTGGCTATAACAATATTCGCTTTGATGATGAATTTACGCGCTACCTGCTTTACCGGAATTTTTACGACCCTTATGCTCGTGAATGGCAAAATGGTAATTCTCGTTGGGATATTATTGATATGGTGCGTGCGTGTTACGCACTTCGTCCTGAAGGTATAAACTGGCCCACAATTGAACGTGACGGCGAACAAGTGGTCAGTTTCCGTCTAGAGTTGTTAACTAAAGCGAATGATATTGCTCATGAAGCCGCACATGATGCAATGAGTGATGTTTATGCCACCATTGCCATGGCGAAGTTAATTAAAGATAAGCAACCGAAGCTATACGAGTTTATTTTTAATTTAAGAAATAAAAAACAAGTGGCTGAGTTACTCGATGTTTACAGCATGACTCCCGTTGTTCATACATCAAGTAAGATTTCTTCAGAACATGGCTGTACCAGTTGGTTTGCACCTTTTGCTTATCACCCTGTTAATAAAAATGCGATTATTGCCGTTGATTTAGCACGTGACCCACAGCCCTTATTTGACTTGAGTGCTTCAGAAATTAAAGCGCGTTTATATACCCGACACGATGATTTAGCTGAAGATGAACTTCCTATCCCTATTAAACTCATTCATATCAATAAATGCCCTATTGTTGTGCCAGCAAAAACGTTATTACCCGAAAATGCTAAACGGTTAAATATTCCTAGGGAGCTTTGTTTAGAGAATTTAACCAAATTAAAACAGCATTTAGAAGTAAGAGACAAGCTAGCTGAAGTATTTTCACCTGATGATTATAGTGACCAAGAAAAACCTGATGCTGAACATTCGTTATATGGTGGAAACTTTTTTTCTCATAGTGATAAAGCTCAAATGGATATTTTACGTGAACTTGCCCCTGAGCAATTAGCAACGCATCCGTTTACTTTTCAAGATGAGCGATTAACGGCTTTATTGTTTTTATATCGCGCTAGAAACTACCCTTTAACGCTAACAAGTGCTGAGCAACAAAAATGGCAGCAACGTTGCCAAGATAAAATTCAATTTGGTGGTAAGGGGTTATTAAGTGCTGATGAGTTTATGATCACATTAGAAAATTTAGCCTATGAACATGAAAGCGATGCAGGAAAAATGAAAGTTCTAAAAGCTTTGTATGACTTCCTTCAGGGATAATTAATTGCTCAAATACCCCCATAACCCTTACATTATTCTGGTTTGATTCTATAGAACCATGAAATATCTAAGCCCTGCTTGCAGGGCTTTTTTTTGCTATAAATTTTAGTGGTAAATTAAAATGAATCGCCAGGTATACGCACCCAACCTTCCATTAACACTCGAGCACTTCTACTCATCACAGCTTTGTCTACGATCCAAGCACCGTTTATTTCACTCGCTTGAGCTCCTACTTTTAGAGTCCCAGAAGGGTGGCCAAAAACCACGGATTCACGCTCTCCACCGCCGGCAGCTAAATTAACGAGTGTTCCAGGAATAGCCGCGGCTGTGCCAATGGCAACAGCTGCAGTGCCCATCATCGCATGGTGCAATTTCCCCATTGATAATGCACGTACATGTAGGTCAATTTCGTTTGCTGAAACAGACTTTCCACTAGAGGTAACATAATCTTGTGCTGATGAAACAAAAGCGATTTTTGGCGTATGTTGACGAGCTTGTGCTTCTGAAAGCTCTTTTATTAAGCCCATTTTAATTGCGCCATAAGCACGAATCGTTTCAAAACGTTCTAGTGCTGCGGGGTCACCATTTATCGCTTCTTGTAATTCGGTTCCTGTGTAGCCAATTTCATCTGCATTTAAGAAAATCGTTGGAATGCCAGCGGTGATCATGGTCGCTTTAAACATACCAATATTTGGTACGTCTAATTCATCTACAAGATTCCCCGTTGGGAACATCGCCTCAGATGGATCAACAGGTGCGATAAATTCAACAGGCACTTCTGCAGCAGGAAAGGTAACGCCGTCCAATTCAAAATCACCGGTTTCTTGTACTTCACCATTTGTAATAGGTATTTGAGCAATAATAGTTTTTGAAATATTTTTCTGCCATATTCTTACGGTACAAATTCCATTTTCAGGAATACGCGCCGTATCAACAAGACCAGAGTTAATCGCAAAAGAGCCTACTGCTGCGGTTAAGTTTCCACAATTACCGCTCCAATCAACAAAGGCTTTATCAATCGCTACTTGACCAAACAAATAATCAACATCGTGGTCGGCCTGTTCAGATTTAGCTAAAATAACAGTTTTACTGGTACTTGACGTAGCACCGCCCATTCCATCGGTTTGTTTGCCGTAAGGATCTGGGCTGCCAATAACCCGAAGCAGCATATTATCACGCGCTTCGCCTGCTACCTGACAACGTTCAGGCAAATCAGTTAAATTGAAAAATACACCTTTTGATGTACCACCGCGCATATATGTTGCAGGGACTTTTACTTGAGGTACGAAAGCCATAGCTCTCTCCTTTTATTATTTTTTACAAAAATGGCACATTATCTTTTAAGAACAATGTGCCATTTTAAAAATCGATTCAATTCATCATCCTGAATCAATTTCTTAAAGCAGAATTTTAGCTCTAGTTCAAGGCGGAAGCGCGGAATGTACAAGTGTACATGAGCACTTCCAACGCAGAAATCGAGCTAAAATACCATTTAAGAATTAGATTCCAAGAAATCGGTAGCGAACTTTTGTAGTACCCCACCCCCATCATAAACTGAAACTTCTTCCGCTGTATCTAAACGACACTTAACAGGAATTTCAATTACTTCACCGGCCTTGTCACCATTCTTTTCACTTGAGCTTC
>ENA-OSET01000254-OSET01000254.1-sediment-metagenome-genome-assembly--contig:-NODE-254-length-61517-cov-4.663639_pt1 | contig 61517 bp, 48 predicted proteins | sample MGYA00237882_ERZ534229 | MGnify/ENA primary metagenome ERZ534229 (study PRJEB26408, sample SAMN06266212) | sediment metagenome | isolation source: Hudson Canyon methane seep mesocosm | place: USA:Hudson... | reverse complement strand
TTAATTCATATGAATTTTCCGATTATGATTATAAGTATCAATATACTTTGTTTTTTGCCATTCTTTTTCTTTTTGTTAGTTATATTTTACCGACAGGAAACAGAAGAGTATGAAAATATTATTTATAGTAACACTTTTTTCAACTTATTTAATATCTCAAGATGTTGGTTATAAGTTGTATAAAGATGGAGATATTGAATCTGCATTAGAATATTATAAAGCATTAATTCAATTGGATAATGATGATATATCCCGAAAAGATATTCTATATAATATAGGGACTATTTATTCCAACATGGATAGTACTTCAGAAGCAGGTTCAATTTTCAAACAAGCTTATCATGATTCATTGGATTTTTCATCTGACTTAAGCTATAATTATGGAAATGTATTATACAGAGATGAACAATTAGATAAAAGTTTGGAGGCCTATAAGAATACATTGCTAAAAAATCCTAATGATTCTGATGCAAGAAAAAACTATGAATTTGTGAAATCAATAATGTTCGCTTTCTGTACGAAGCGAAACAACCAGAACAGAATGGTATCGCCTGTTTCGTGAAATAATTCACTCTTATCATAACTATGGCTTGGTACAGAAAGCGAACATTTTTAAACTAATGAAACAGAGTGAAAATGCATTTATTTCTTTTTAGCCTATGAGTATTAAATGACAAATCTTACCGCTTAGTCATTTTGTTTCATTTTTAATCCTAGTATTTATTCTTTACTTTTGCATTAATAGTAAAGATATCTTATTCTTTACTATTAAGTCGAAGGTAAGGAATATAATTATGGCAAAAGTAAGCGCTAAAAGACAAATAACACTTCCTATAGAGTTGTGTAATATTGCAGATATACATTCAGGGGACAACGTAGAAAGCTATGTTGATCGGCAAGGTGTCATTTCAATCGTAAAAAAATCAATGGGGGCAGCAAGCGGAATCTTAAAAGGTATTAAAGCTAACCCTAATGTCACTGAAGACGAGTCTCTACAAAGTGCTATTCGATCATGATAGCGATTGATACAAATGTATTACTTCGTTATCTAATTGAAGATGATGAAAGTCAGGCTGAAAAATCTAAGCAACTAATCACTGGTAATCAGTCTGTTTTAGTTACCGACATTGTGATTACTGAGACCGTTTGGGTTTTAACCGGAAAACGTTATAAACTTGCTAAAGAACAAATTATTGATGTTATACACGCTCTTTTTGCTGAGCCTAATATCAAGTTTGAAGACGATCAGGCAGTTTGGTGTGCTTTAAAAGACTATGTAAATGCAGCACCAATAAAGGTAAAGGGTAAAACAAAACAGGCTGACTTTCCTGACGCATTGATAATCAATAAAGCAAAGCGTTATGGGCAATTAAACAATGTTGAAGTTACTCACATTTATACCTTTGACAAAGCAGCATTAAAAATAGACGGCACTAAAGAACCATAGCTTTAACGATCGCTTTTGCTTAGGAGCTAGCGGTTTGTCATTACTTGAATTTGTATCGCTTCGGATCAAGGCGGATCAAGGGGTCACCCATAAGTCGAAAGCTTGTCAATAGGCCGAGTAAACTCCGAGTGTTTTCACCCTATCGTTTTTTCTTGGTTGACCTTTAGTAGTCTGCGCCCGGATTTTGTTGTCTGTGCTACTTCCTAAGGAAGTGCTTCAGTCACCCATCAGGATTAAGGCTGCTAGCATTGCCGTTTGACAGTTTATCTAGCGCCCTTGGTAGTTAACTACCCCATAAAATAATCGGTACCCCAATACATCTATTCAGAAATGAGATGGCTTGACGCCAGTCCTCCATAAGCTTGTATTGAGGGCACTCCACTTAAAATCAACAATAGGATCGAGTGACGGATACTCAGAGACGAGGGTTATTAGCCAGACCCCTTTCGATCTCATCACTCGATGTTCGGGTTACCCGAAAGCGCGCTTTATATCAAAAAGCTCATTCTCTTTTAGCATGTGATAGCATGCCCGGGTTAATTTATTAGCCACTGCTTTCTTGGCAACCATTACCGGCCTTTTGCTACATTTTTTCTGATAGTAACGTTTAATTGTAGGGTTCCATATCGTTGCATAATGTGCGGCCTCGACAAAAGCCATCGCCAAATAACGATTACCATTCTTGGTATTACCGTGCCCCTTTACTTTGCCGTTGCTAATTTTGCTTGAGGGAACACAGCGTGCGTAAGATGAATAATTTCCAACTTGAGGAAAACGTTGAATCGGTCCGGTTTCCATTAAGATAGTCATACCTAATATTTTGCCAATGCCAGGCGTACTGGTGATGATGGAGAAATCGCTTTGATTACATTGTGATAATACAAAGCTTTCTATTTCACTAATCTGTTTCTGTAATTGTTGCCATAACTGAAGCGACTGAGTCGCTGAAAACACAACGGCAGCATCGGATAAATACTTCTTCAAATCATCGAGAGCTAACTGTTTAATTTTCTGGCTCGCCAATGTTTTTCCGGTATGTCTACTGATTAAACTTTGCAAACTTAATAGCTGAGCAGTGCTTTGTTTTACCATTAACAAACGACGACGTAGTACATCACGAACATAACGCATGGCTTTAGGATAAATAAATCCTGTCGGTAAAATATCAAGCCTTAGTAAATGTGCTAGAAAACGGGCATCGGTTTCATCATTAGTATGTTTAATGCCATTGTACTGCTGAATCGCAAGGGTGTTTGCTAAATGAACTTGATAGCCCAAGTCAACGAGGCCATCGACGAGCCAATACCAATTATAGGTAGACTCAACAACAATGCCCGTGATGCTATCTTGAAATGGTTTTAGGTAATGCTCGATAGTGGGTAAATCATTACTTAACCGTTTTTCTTTAATAACCTTGTCGTCTTCATTAACTAATGAAATGACAGAGTTGTTGCTGTGTAGGTCAATTCCGCAGTACAGTTGCATATGTCGCGCCTCCTAGATTGGGTGTAAGCCAATCGAGTTTACCTCTGGATGCCTCGGTGTGGGAGGCGTCGACTTATGATTATCAGGGTTGAATGGCACTTACTTAAGCTTTTTCGGGTGACCATTTTTCCTCACCTGCGCTCTTGCTTCAGCCCTTGGTTTCATCAGTAATGGGAAGGCTTTTGGCCTCCGTTTAATCGCTCTAGGCTCTATACGTCCTGGGCGTTTACCTACTATTTGTTGGTTCATCAAAATAAACAAGCTGTTCAGTTGATCATTGTCCATCAAGTCTAAAGTCTGAACGGCTGTCACCCATAATTGCAGGCAGTGTTTAAAGCTAATCGTCCGGGGTATTATGTCTGCTAATAATGCCGATTGCGCCATGAGCAATCGAATTAAGTTGTAGGCCAGCAAATAAATCCATATCTCCTTTATAGCCATCTCCGGTGTTTTACAGCTTAGTATATTCATCCCCATAGTATCTTTGATGTGACGGATATCGAGTTCAATATTCCACCGGCTTTTATATAATTCCTTTAGTTCAACCTTAGTGGCAGATTTTGGGCATGTAAGCGTCGTAACTAACACCTTCCCATCAACCTTTAGTTCACGAACTGTCACTGATGCAGGTGCATTTTCGTAGGTTTCAGGGCTCATCCAATAAGGACATTTTTTAGGTTTGTTGATGATAATTAAGTGATCTTTTTTTCCTAACTTACAGCCTCGTCGAAAGTCTGTGCTTCTCTTCCTAGCCCCATTTTGCTCCATTACTATATCAACACCTTTAGCCTGCATATCCATAATAAAAAAATAGGTAGCAAAGAACGCATCTCCCATCACAATATCACCCGCTTCAAAGGTGTTTTGTATTGATCTTAGTAAGGTTTGTTCATCGCTACCTTTACCGTTAAAACGCCCAATAGCTACATTCAACAAGGAGCCACTCGCAAGGCATGTCACCGCAACTAACCGGGAAATTGGAAAACCTAATCCAGGTTTTTGAGCGCCTTGCTGAGGGAAAACTGCTTGATTCTCAGGCGTGTCAGGCATCGTGACGGTTGTGCCATCAATGAGTCGAACGCGACGTTTTTTCCAACGCCAATTCACAGGAATATGCTGGTCGATCATATGTCCAACTTCGCATGTTACTTGTGAGATGAGATCCTTTGGTAAACGCTTTCTCGCTTTGCAATAACCCCCCGTAAAGGTACTGCCTGGCGGTAAGCCTATCGCCACTTTTTGAACCGCTGTTTGATTTACAATATTCCGGCATGATCGGTCCGAGCCCATGGCTTGAGCAAGAAACATCGACAGTGTTTCGGTGGGAGGGTAAAGCCGTTCACGATGTTCAGGAAGTAGTGATTCCACTTTATTTAGCAGTGCATCGCAGGTCAAAAGATTGAAGAAGCTATGGGTGCTGCTGTTTTGGATATTGTTCTGGATTCTATTTTGTTGGAATTTGTGAGGATTGCGATTACTATTGTGCATGAAGACTGGCTCAGTGAGGGATTGAGTTGTTTGGTCGCAATCAGTTTATCACTGGACAGTCTTTTTTCTATACTTTCAATTAGTTAACGCTTAAGTAAGTGCCATTCGGGTCAGATCCCAGAGAGGTATTGTCTTGTTGGCTACATATCTTCGTGCAAATATAGCTGTTAGACTCACGCTAAAACACATAACAACAATAAAACTTAATGTTATCTACAAATACAAATATGTTGCAAGGCCCGCTGTTATTAGTCTTAATATTACTCTCTGTCGGAGATGTATTGGCTGGAGGTTTTGACAATACAGGTCGTCCGTTCGGGATCATTTTTGGTGCTGATGACCGCCCAAATGAATTGAGACTTTCCTATACCCATATTTCGCCTGAAGTAGATGGCAATGCGAGACCAACACGTAACTCTGCATCTATCAGCAATGTAGAATCAAATGAGTTGATTGCCAACTTCGAGAATATTGAATGGGCAATTCGTTATCGAGTGAATGATAAGGTGTCCTGCGCCGTCCGATTTGAGGAGCCATTTCGAGCAGAAGTGCGCTATCGTGATGACTCTTTGAGTTACACCCATATACCTGATTCCGCCGAACCAGAGGTTCATACAGTAGCTCCGATTGCATCTGTTTATGAAAGTGATTCGTTGAGCGTTGCCTGCCGATATGGATGGCTAAATGACTTTCAACGCTTTTACGTTTTTGGCGGGCCAAAATATCAAAAAGTTAAGGGCTCTTTTAGCTCGGATTTGAGTGCTTTGTCATTAGGCTCAGCTGATAATTTGTCTGTCAACTTAGGTAGTGGACGTGAGTTTGGTTATCTAGCGGGTATTGGTTATGAGATCCCTTCGCTTGCGGTTAGGGTGTCGTTAATTTATCACAGTGAAATTGAATACACTTTAAAAGGCGAATCTTATACGCCTGTACCAGATTTTACTGAACGTATTAAATCGATGGCACGAGCCAAAATGCTAACGCCACAGTCGGTTCATTTGAATTTGCAAACAGGTGTTGCCGAAGGTTGGCTAGTTTTTGGGGAATTTAAATGGAGTGAATGGCGTAAGGTTGATCAAATTGAAGTGGTAGATGGAATTTTAAACCCTAGTTTGGGTCTTTTTAAGAATAATACTGTCGATGTCAATTTAGGTGTTATTAATGTGCTCAGCGAGCGCCTTCAAGTGGGCGTAAGTTACAATACTGGTTTTAAGTTAGGAGGTAAATCATACCCAGCGGGAGTCGATGGCACAAACCTTCGTAGTCCAGCAGGAGATCGCCAGAGACTTGGATTAGGTGTAAGTTTCTTGTTTACGGAACACCTTTCGTTTGACTCGTCAATATCCTACACCCAGATAGAAGATACAAAGACAGTGACTGACAACTATATTTTTGACCTTGAAAATGCCTATGCTTTATCTATTGGGGTGGGAATGAGCTGGTTTTATTGATGTGCCGTTATGCTAAATCGACCTCTCCCTTCATAAAAAATAGAGACTCTTCTGTCTGAATTTAATCGCAATAATCAACGTGTCTTTTACTATTTTCGGTAAGATTTTCAAGCAAGAAGAAAAGCAAACCGATGTACTTCTCTTTTTGACTAAAATTTTTTGTTTCTATAACTTTTGCTAGGTAAACTCTTCGGCTTAATATAATGATAATCCACGAACTCTAGAAGAGCGCAACAAAATGAAAATTCTTGGCTTAGGCTTGCTTATTACATCCGTAATAGGTTTAACCGCATGCGGCGGTAGTTCATCAAGCGATAAAAAAGACTCTGACAAAGCAAGCGCTACGACTGTAAATGGTACCGCGAGTAAAGGGATTGTTTCAGGCGGTTTGGTGAGTGCCTATTTGTTTGCTAGCAACGGCGTACCAGAAACAACGGCCGTTGATACCGCAGTAACAGATGAGCATGGTGACTACACGCTGACTATTGCCAAAAAACATCATGGCAAACCTTTATATATTGTTGTTGATGATAATAACGGCGCAGCGACGATGAAGTGCGATATCGCGGGTGGTTGTGATAATGATGGAGACGGCACGCCTGATGCTGCTTTTGGTGCAGATCTGGATTTAAACGCGGGTGACCTTAGCTTGAGTGCCGTTTTGCCTGAGGCAGAAAAAACACTAACGGTAAACCTTACACCTTTAAGTACCATTGCGGCACAATTAGCTAAGAATGTGATTAGTAACGGTAGCGCTTCTAAATCGGCAATCCAAGCAGCGGTGAATAATGCCAACTCTCAAGTTGCAGAACGCTTTGATTTACTTGCTGAAGATATCACGTCTGTACCCGTGGTTGATTTAACTGATGCAGCTGCTGTTGCGGCTATCGCTGGTAACAACGCCGAAGCACTAGAATTTGCCGCTCTTAATGCCGCTATTATCAGTGCGGTTCAAGGTGATGCAGAATCTGCTACAAGCATTAATGAGGCTATCCAGAGCTTTGCAGAAAACTTTGTGTCAAATGGCTTAACGGATAACTCTTTCGACCAAACAATCACTGACTTGGGCGACATTCTGGCAGAAGTACAATTGGTCTTAGAGGATGTGAGTTCAATTGTTAGAGATGCATTAGGTGAAGACGCTGCTTCGTTAGACGATTTAGCGGATCTAGAAGGTGACATTGAAACTCAGCAAGATGTCGCTGATGAACAGCCTCCAAGAAATGGAGGCTATCAAGGTACACCAAGTCCTACCGCAACTGCGGAAGATACTGCCCAAGTTAAAGCCTTTGTAGAAGAACTGCGAGAATTAGGCACCGCGATTGATGCTTCAATTGTCGTTAATGGCGACTCAGCAGATACAGTACAAAACATTATCAACGGTTTTGATGATCAAATAGCAGCCGCGGATATGGTCAGTAGTGATGATGCAGAAGCCGCGATGATGGCACTTGGTCGAGCAACAGAAGCAATGGCAGAAGTATATTGGGAAAATTTTATTGTTGATGGTGAATTAACAACGGTCGTACCGGGTAGTTATCAATCGCAAAGTAATGACATTACAGTTGTGGTTTCAGTTGACGAAGATGTCGAGACTTTGCATGTAGAAGATGACATATGGGTCAACGTTGATGGGGGGATCGCTCAGGCTATTACCAATATCGATGTTTCGGCGGTGATTACAGAGTTGTCCTTTGAGGATAATACAACTGAAATATTCTTAGACGAATTTACAGAAGAAAATGTGCCTGGGGAATATAGTATCGGATGGCGGTCTGATGACCCTGATGTTATAGATGATCTAAATGATCCTGAGGACGATGATATCTATATGGTATTTCCTCATACTTTTAATAATGATGGTACGGGAACGGTATTCTCTCCAAATGGATCTTCAGAAGGTGAAAGATTCACTTGGTCAGTTGACAGCGGTGAACTTAGATTGGCAATTTTTGCTGAAAATAATGTCGGTGTAGAGCCCAGTCAGATTAATGTATATACCCTGGATGGCAGAGACGTATATGCAGGGTGGGTAGAGACCGAAATAGATATTGATGCTGATGGCATAATAGATCATGAAAGTGAAGGGAGTATATATAGGCTGGGTGAAACGACAATTGAATCAGGAACACTGGAAGGTATATTTGATATGAATCTAATGGGTTCAGTTTCAAGCTCTACAGTCGAATTGAGTGTCGATTCAGGAAGCGTTGAGGCAAATATGACTGCAACTGTTGATGAGTCCCAGTTATGGCCTGAAGAATATTCTAACCCTTATCGTCCAAGCATTGTTGATTTTGAGTTGGAAGATCTTATATTTGATTTGGAAATTGGGCTTGTTCAGAAAAGTGTTGAAGACCCAATTTCTTTTGATGGGAAGTTTGATCTTTCGATATCGCGACTAGATGGTCAAAGCATAGAATATTATTATTTTGATGATAATGAATATTACTTCCCAGAAATAACCATGGGTATTTTCGATTTTAATCTAGCGGGTACATTTGCCAACACGACTGGTGAGTCATTTGATATGCACTTTGGCTTAAAATTAGATGGAACAGGTGTGCCTGCTTATGATGTGTATATATATGAAAGCTATTATGATGGTATTCAGATATATACTTGGGGAGAAGAAACTGAAGAAAATTACTTTGGTGGATCTTTAAACCTAGGTTTTACGGCTGAACTAGACGGTATTTCAGATGTGGTTAGCATTGAGCTTGATATTGAGCGGACTGGTTTTGATGATTTAGAGGCAACTTTAGCGCTTGCCTATCCAGGTAGAATGATTGAAATTACCACGAGTGCAACAGGTTTGGATTCTGATGATCAGGCGATGGGAACGCTCACCTTGACCAACAACGATGGTGTGGTGATTACGGTTGAAGGCGATGAGTCAAATGACGGTCAGGACCTTAGCGTTGAAATTCGCAAGGATACCAATAACGACAATGAAATTGATGATGACGATACCTTATATGCTTGGAAAGAAGTACGTCAGGGCATCGACTTTCTTATCTATGCTGGTTCAAACTCTGGTGATGACATTGAATTTGAAACCTTGTTCTAAAGGTCGTTAACCTATCATCAAAAAAGAGACCTTAGGGTCTCTTTTTTGATTCTATTATCTAGATATTTTTATTAGGGAATTGTTTATGCCCTGTCGGTTTTTGCTTATATGCTTCAGCATGATGTTGGCGCAAAGTGCTTATTCATCACAACTGACACCGCATGTATATTTCGATAGCCACGCGTTTGCCCACAGTGAAACATCATCAATCAAACAAATAGTGGTGGATGATTTTGAGGGGCGGATATTTGATGGCGGCGAACACTCTTTTACGCATAATCTCTGGGAGAAAGGATTTAAGTATTTGGGCTTAAAAGTTGCGTGGATCTATCGGTATGACTATGCCCTTGACTACAGCCAAGATACGGCCGAGCTTATCTATGCTGATAAGAATGGCAAGGCATTAGACGACGGTCGAAATTTTGAGGTAGAGCTACACGTTAAACATGCCGAGTCGAAAGGCTTTAAGGTGGGTTATGAGTTTTCACTTCATTCGGCAATGAATGTCGAAATAGACATATCTTATTTGGAAGCGAACCACTATATAGATGGCAGTTTGAAAGGCGATTTTGCCGTTAATGACAACCAATACAGTGGCCAGTTAGAGCTAGATTATATGTACGATGAAGACGACTTACTGGAGCGAAAGGTAAGTGGTCCTAAAGGAAAAGGCTATGCGATCGATTTAGCATGGCAATGGAAAATGTCAGACTCGACAGAACTCAGAGGCAAGTGGACCGATTTACTAAGTGAAATCAAGTTCGATGAAGTACCTTTTACAAGTGCAAATGCGACTTCCGATAGGGTGAGTCTGGATGATAAAGGCCGTATAGATGTTAAGCCTGCTTTGGTAGGACTAGAAGGGTTTCGTAATAAAAAATTCAAGTTTCCAAAACGAGTAGAGTTAGTATTAACCAATCAATATACACCAGGCCAATATCTTAGTGCCCGATGGTCGCGCTACGGCGAAATAAACTTTGGCGGAGTAGGTTGGGATTACCAACTCTCGGATACATTCTTGGCAAAAACAGCGTTTGATTTGACTAGCAAAGCACTCACGCTCGGTATTGAACACTCTTATTGGCAATTTTCAATCATTAGTGATCGATTTAAACTTTCACAGGCCAGAACTTTTGGTTTGAGCATTTCTGCAAACTATTTGTTTTAAAGGGCAGTGTTTATCGATTTTAAATTCAGAATTCAGAGATGACGTTATGTTGAGAATTAAAAAGGCCTTTCATATTGAAAGGCCTTTTTTGTTTTTACTTATGCTTTTGTTTTAGGTTTTACTTTTCTTTTTGTCGCTGTTTTGGCTTTTTTCTGAGTAGCCGTCTTTGCTTTAATTAAACCTTCAAGTTCCTCTAGAGCCTCACCAGAATGTACTGCTAAATTCTGCATGCTCGGTAAGGAGTCGCGGCAGCCGGTATATCCAAAGTTTAGCGAACCATCATAACTTAAGCAGGTAATATTCAAGGCGCCGCCGTGGGCGATCAGGGACACCGGATACATGGCTTCGAGCTTACAGCCATTGTAGTACAGTGTCTTAGCAGGCCCAGGGACGTTCGAAATGGTAATATTGAATGCGGGTCGCATTCTACCCCCTAAACCAGTGAGTAGCTGCAGTGAGTAGGGCGCCATCATTAGCATGGTGTATTGGGTTAAGGAATTACGAGGCAAACGTTGCAAGTGTAGCTTGGCAATTTTTGTTGACTCTTTGATCGTTTCCAAGCGCTTTAATGGGTCTGCTTCATCGGTCGCTAAACTCGCAATCATGAAACTAATGGCGGTGCCGGTGCCGGTATCATCTGCTGGACGGATATTGACGGGAATACCTGCCGTTAATGGCTGATCTGGTAATGCATCTTTGCCGAGCAGAAAGCGCCTTAGCGAGGTACCGCAGAGATAAAGCACAATATCATTTAAGGATGCGTCCGCGGCAGAAGCGAGCTGCTTTAACCTGTCTAATGAGTATTGTTGAGTGGCAAGACGTCGGGCAGGTTGTACGCGGGTATTAATGATTGATGTGGGGCCTACAAAGGGTGCGGTTAATTCATCGCGATCTTGAACTGCCGATGTCACCAGTTTTGCTAATGCGCCAACAAGTTGAGGCGTATTGGATGCTTGCTCTTTAACAGCATCTATCACCTGCGTAATAGCCCCCTGAACAGTGGGTACATTACTTTCACTTGAATGTTTGGCTTTTTTAGCCGGTCCAATCGACCATGGTGGTCGCATATCTCGCGTATCGGGTGATTCAGATAGGGTTCTTTGCAGTAGTCGTACCCCGCTCACGCCATCAATTAATGAGTGATGGATTTTTGTGTAGATAGCAAAGCGGTTATTTTCTAGGCCTTCAATGACATGGCATTCCCAAAGAGGGCGTTTAAAATCCATGCGGTTGGAGTGTAAGCGCGATACCAACATGCCAAGCTCTCGTTCTCCACCCGGTTTGGGTAGGGCTGAATGGCGAACGTGATAGTCAAGGTCGATATCCTTATCAATGACCCATGAGGGTGATAACAAACGGCCAATAAAACTTGGTTTTGTGAGTTTTTTATTCCAGGGAGAAACGACTTCTCCCGCGGCCTTCATGCGCTGTACATCATCGCGCAAAAAGGTCTCAGGGGCATTCTTTGGTAGCGATAAGATCTGAAGATTACCAACATGCATTGGCGTGTCTTCAGAGTCGACAGCTAACCAGGATGCGTCAAGTGCATTAATTCGTTTATTTTGGCTCAATTCCTTCGATTCCCTTAATGTATAACAAGTTCGGCGATTGCTGAATATCAGTAACCGGATCTTGATATGTAGTTAAAAAACAAATTATCTATGGTGCATAGCTAAATTTCGCACAGGGTACTCTTCGTGGAATAAAAAGTAATGAACTAAATGATGACTCTTTATAAACCCTGCCGGTATTGCGCATTGGTAGAAACCGTAATCAGATCATTCAATTGTGTTTGTGCTACTTCGTTTCCATCTTCAAGTATAGATTCAAAATACTTTATCAACTGAACTTTATCTTGTTCAGCCTTTGAACCCGCGCCGATATTGGTTAAATCAATAAAGAATTCATCAAACATACCTGAAAGGTCATTGACGATGTCGAGGTTTAAAAACTGCTCGTCATTGTAAATGCTGGGGTAACCGCCTTTCTGTTTATCAATCGCGAACGAAATACCTTTTACATTCGTGATGGTGGTGGCCTTTTGGCACTTGAGCATACAGCCATCTTCAATGCTGGGTTTTTTACAGCCAACGGTTTGCTGGAAAAAACATTGTCTGCTGGTCATCATTAAGATTGGATGGTAAATACTGTAGAGCATTTTGAAATTCTTGGGGCGGGAAATGCTCTTAATTTGCATACGGTTTATTTCATTGGAAATAAACGCACCTGAGCAATTTAGTTCTTCTTGCAGCGTCATTAAGGCATACGAATTAGTGGTATTTAAAAATGGTCCGGCAATCCATTCGATGCCCATTTCATATGCTTTGTACGCCACGCCGGTATTGTTGCTAACGATACGCTTGGGTTTGACGTGCTCCAAGATTCTGACGGCTTCTATATAATCTTTGCCAATCAGAACGGCTGGAAACCAAGGAATCAAGCGAGGGTTATTCAAAAATAGTTCAATAAACTTATTACAGTCTTTTTTGAAGCTTTCAGGCAATTTAAAGTAGATATCGGCATCGGTGACTTCACAAAGGTGTAAGTCTTTTTCCTCGGCGATTAACATCGATAAACTTGGCTTATCGTTTAGCTTTGGATGTTTTTCAAGTGCCGGAATTTCAACAGGCGGCACGATCTCTATCGAATCATTTAAGCGGTAAGCCACTTCATTTTTGAGTGTGGTTAATTCCTTAAAGGGAATATTTAAGCCCGTTTCAAGCTGATCAAAGCAATACGCATCAATAATATAGTTGGCGTTATTGAAGCTCCTGAAACGCTTCTTTAAGGCATCCGGGTTAATAATAGATTTGTCGGTTGGTTGTAATATGGCTTTTGATTGAACGATAAAGCTGTCATTACTTAATGTCACCTTCACACTTAATGGCTCATTACGCTTCCCAGAAAACGAAAAATTTAAGTGTTGTTTTGCAATACTTAAGAACTCAATTTTGCCTCTTAATTCAGCACCCAAAGTATTTCGTTCTTCATAAAGCTCATGCTTCGCTTCTTGAATTTGAACTACCGATATCGCTTTACTCTGATCGACAGCATGCACCATGCTGTGGTCGCGAGGGTTATCGATAAACATGTCTTTGGTTAAGTTGCTTTTCAAGAAAGAATTTGTGAAGTCGCGATTAAATACTTTATGTAGATTGGCGTCATTTGGGGCAATTTTGCCGGTATCTATAAAATGATTAATATTCTTACGCCAAGTATCCACGACAGTGTAGACGTAATGCGCACCTTTAATACGACCTTCAATTTTTAAAGAATCAACACCGGCTTCGACTAACTCCGGTAGGTCAAAATAAGCGGAATTATCTTTTAAATTCAGTGGGAATTTATTACCTGTCGCAGTGACTTCATACTCATCTCGACATGCCTGACTACAACGCCCTCTATTACCCGAATTACCCACACTTACCGAGCTTGAATAACATTGCCCAGAGAACGCAATACAAAGCGCGCCGTGGACAAATACTTCGGTTAGAACATTATGTTTTTGAGCGAGTTGGCTGAGTGAACGTATCTCATCAATATTTAACTCTCTTGATAAATTCAGTCGTGAGGCACCAATTTTTTCAAGAAATAATACTTGGCCTTCGTTATGTGTGGTCAATTGTGTAGAGGCGTGAATATCGAGGCTGGGAAAATACTTTTTGACCAGATTGAATACACCGAGGTCCTGAACGATAATGCCATCAAGTCCGGTATTGACGAGTTGATTGAGTAACTTGAAAAAGCTCTTCAGTTCTTGCTCAAGAATCACAACGTTGAGCGTTAAAAACACTTCGCAGTCAAATTTATGCGCTAGTTTAATCACGCCGCATAAGTCATCAAAAGAAAGATTGGCTGCTCTATTCCGGGCATTGAAGGTATCCAAGCCACAATAAACCGCATTTGCACCTGCAACAATGGCTGCTTTTATCGCTTCAACATCGCCACCAGGGGCTAATAATTCAATTTTTTTACTCATTTCGTAAACTCTTACAGGTGTTTTTAAATGTCTATAAAGACTAAAAAATGCACAGAAATTAAAACGGATCGCGATTCTAGCGGTATACGCAGCTTATTGCTATTAAACGAAGTTGATTGTTTCACAAATTCACTTTGTGGGCAGTGGTATTAAAATAACTGACGTAGCCAGGCAGAGACGAAGGTATAGGGTTTATTCAAAAATAACGCCAGCTTGCCACTGGTAGTATTAATATCCCGCGTGATACCTAGTTGGGTGAGAATGGTCAGAAGGTCAAAATTAATGCGCTCACAAACTAGTTCTACACCCTCAAAAACAAAAATATTACACATGCGGTAATTGACTTTTCGGCCTGTTGGCGGAATACCTCGCCAATTGCCAAGGTGGGTGCCACTAAAGCTGGTTTCGACTATGACTGCTTTTTCAGCATGATGAATATGATGGGTTTCAAAACTAAAGTCAGGAAAGGCGATCATACTTTCGGATAAAAATGTATTAACCGCTTGTGTGCCATTATGGACTTCACCTGTTGGAATAACTTCATACCGAGGGTGTGAGAATGTATCAACTGTCGCGGCAGGATTTTTATCCACTTCAGCTTGCATGTGCTCAAGCACAATTTTTTCACGTGTTGATTCAATCGACTCTAAAGTACTCATATGGGTTTAATCTCTATATTTTGAGCCACGTGCATTTGGCAGTGATAAGCCATACTTCATTGCAATGAATCGGGTAATGATCGCGATAGAAGCAGATAACAGTAGAGATACCTGTTCACTTAAACCCAGGTGATGCGCACCTAAATAACACGCGCCGCCAATGATGGCTGCAGATGCATAAAAGTCAGCTCTTAAAATCATCGGGATTTCACGTAATAGCAGGTCGCGAATTAAGCCGCCCCCCGTAGCTGTCATAGCGCTTATCATCAGAACGCCGACCCAGCCTAAACCACTTTCGACCGCTTTGGCGGCACCGATTGCTGCGAAGACTCCCAAGCCTATGGCATCGGCATAGTTGACCCAGTTAATGTGCTTCTCAACTCGGCCAGAAAAAAATATCACCACTAATCCGCCTGTTAAGCAGGTGAGTAGGTAGACTTCATTCGTAAATGCAACGGGAGGATTCACGCCTAATAAGACATCTCGCATAATGCCGCCGCCTACCGCAGTGGCAACGGATAAAACTAAGATACCTAATATGTCGAGTTTGTATTTAGCCGCATCGAAGCCGCCGGAAAGCGCAAAGACAAACACACCAAACAAATCAAGAACAGTTAACCAATCCATACAAAACTAATCCATAAAACCTAAGGCGGACATTGGGCGAGGGGGCGGAAGAACTAGTTAAGCAGAAATAGCTGCCTGTTGCTACATTCTAAGTTTCACTTAGTGATAGGTTAATATGGATTCGACTACTTTCTAGATCATATCCGAATACTTGTTATCTGTGTTTAACATTATTGGTTGTTTAAAACCGGGGAGTTTTATGGCTGTTTCACTAAAGCTGATACTGTCTTCATCCAGCATATTTTCGCCAAATTTGTATATTGTTTGAAGATCACCCTGAGTAGCAGTTTTGTCGTATTCATCTGCACTAATTTTTGCAGTTGATTGCAGTGATAAAAACTCGGCAACTTGGCTTTGTCCGTAACGTTTGGCAAGCAACTTATAAACCAAATCGGGAGATAATATGCAGGCAGTTGCGTTATTTCCGCCAAACCCTTTTGAGTTAAGAAAGGCAATATCGATATTCCCAGGGCTTAATTTTATGTCTCTACTTGAGATTAATAAACGATCGCTGATCACATCATCTGCGATGTCAGTGATGGTTTTAATACCTGGGATAATGCCGTGTTTGAACACGCCGAGCGCTGTAAATAATTGATCGGCACTAGCAGGCGCTAGTGAGTGCCCTAGATACGACTTTACTGCACAGACAGGCCATTTGGTTACCTCAAATGTCTCAGCTATTTTATCGAGTAATTTTGATTCGGTAACTCTATTTTGAGGGGTGCTTGAACCATGTGCCATGACTAGGCTTTTGTTTTTTACTGCGTCAATTCCGATTAATGATGCAGCCGACGCGACGGCCTTAGCCAAGGTAATATAGTTGCCTGGGCCTGGTGCTGAAATTGATTTTTTTGGTCCATCTGAATTGATGAAGACAGAACTTACGGCCCCATGAATATTTGTGCCTAATTGCATAGCTAATTCATCATCCATCAGAACGATATACTGAGCGGACTCTGCCAAGGTGAATCCGCAATTTTCGCCAAAGGGGCGGGAAGCAGAGCGATGGCTAATTTTATCGTGTTCGTTTGGTTTCAAATTTTGAATTTGGGCAAGTTTTTCATTGGTTGCCAACGCACCCATTGCGCCATAGCCGTCAAATATTTCGGGCGTCAACGGTGCTTCACTATTACCAACAATGACCACCCTGCTTCTACCTGATTGAATATCTTCAATGCCATGGCGTAAATTATACAGAAAGGTTGCACAGGCACCTGTCGTGCTTCCGGTGCTACCAACACTGCCGAGTACATAGGCGTTAATAAAATCCGCTGGCATGGTATTCAAACCTAATGCTAAATGCTTTGAGCTGACCCTTTGGCCAAGCAGACGTGACTTCATTAAACCACTATTGCTGTTATCATCCATTTGCGACATGACACTGCCTGCATAAACGGCGACTTCATCAGGTTTAACTGCATTTGCAATCTCAGACCATTCAAGGCCTATGGAGTGAATGGCATCGGAGGCAGCGATTATCGCCATTTGTAATCCTCGTGGATGCGCGCGTGCGTTGTACTGTTCTTCGGGTTTAAATCCTGTGGGTAATTGCCCGGCCGCTTGGGCGCTGATTTCTCGATAGCTGTTGGAGAGTAGCTCAGTTTCACCGGTGATGGTGATGTTTACACAGTGATCTTCATCACTTTTAACCTCGGTAACATGCCAGTTGGATGGTAAGGGCTGAGGTAGATGTTTGGCGAGTGTCGTAAAACTTAGTTTGCTTTCCTTTACTGCTTGTAAGGGTAATTTTTTATGCCAATGAACTGCATCACTATCAAAGTGTTCAACTTCTATGCGGCGAACTAAAGTACCCTCTAAGATATCCGCTTTAAAGGTCGTTATTACCTGTTCAGCTGTGTGTTTACCCCCATGCTTATCAACATAATGGTCTTCGTTAAAGGTAACTAGATTCATCATCGTGGCGAGACCTAAAAAGGTATCTTGGTACGCCCCTTTCGGTAAACTTTCAAACACCATACGTTTGTATGCATGATGAAATGAACTGCGTCCGGCAGGACCAATACCACCAAAGCCAACAATTAAAGGTAATCGGGTCATATTCTGCTCCTTGATGATGCGTTTTTTAGAATTCACGAGGGCAGTGTATAAGTAAAGTGCTAAAGCAATACTCAGTAAATAGTCAAGAAGAGAGGCAATTAGGCCATATGGTTTGCCAGGGGTATAAAGTGACTAAATAGGCAAGTATGAGTGACCTAAAAGAACGGATTTAGCGTATTTCGGTTTGTTTAAACTTCGCGTAAAACACTCACAGGAGATTGGCGGGTAACTTTCCGGGTGGTGATAGAGGCTAACAACATAATAAATACAGCAGAGATGATGGGGAGTACTAACCATAGTATCCATTGAACTTGGTATTCGAGATCAAAGAGCTTGTTATATAAAACATAGCAGATTGCTTCTGCTCCCATAATAGCAATAACACCCGCAACAAAACCAAGTAAAGCAAACTCACACCATTGACTCAATCTGAGTTGTAGGCGGCTTGCGCCCAATGTTCTGAGTACCGCACCTTGTTGCAGACGCTCATCTAAAGAGCTATGTAGTGTTGCCATTAATACCAACAACCCAGAAAGAAGTACCAGTATTAGAAGGTATTCGACAGCCATGGAAACTTGTTCTAATAACTTCTGTATTTGCACAAACACCATACTCATATCGAGTAAAGTAATTGTCGGAAACTGGCGAATAAGTTGTGTTAATTGTTTGTGTTGCTCTTTATCGACATGAAAGCTGGTTAAGTAAGCTGCGGGTAGACTTTCAAGTACATCTTTGGAGAATATCATATAGAAATTAGGACTTAAGGTACCCCAATCGACAAAACGAATGCTCGAAACACCTACTTGAAAACGTTCACCTGCGACCTCAAAGGTTAGTGTGTCATCCAACTGAATATTTAAGCGGCTCGCTATTCGTGCCTCAACAGACACTTGTTGGGTGGTAGTGGATAACCAGTTACCTTGCAAAACCTTATTGCCTTCCGGTAAGGCATCACTCCAGGTGAGTGCAAGATCCCTTTGTAGTGCAGGGTCCTGATTAATTTCATCATTATCTTGAACCCTGGAACCATTTATTTCGGTGAGCCTGCCTGCAATCATGGGGAATAAGGGTTTACGCTTAAACCCTGCTGATTCGAGTGCTTGTTGATATGGCTCGACCTCATAGGACTGAATATTCATGGCAAAAAAGTTCGGTGCACCTTCTGGCAAACTCTGTTGCCAGTCAGCCAGTAAATCACTTCGGACGGTATTGATAACGACCATTACCATCAGAATAATAGAGAACGCTAAAATCTGTGTAGCGGTACTTTGCGTGTCCCTTACCATGTGCTGCCAAGCAAAACGGAAGTAGACGTTAAAGCGTTGTTGCGGTATTACTTTCGCTAACAGGCCTAACAGAAAACGCAGCGCCAGCATCAATAGAGACAAAATCAAAAAGCCGCCTAAAACGAGTAGGGCTGACATTTTTAAATTTTGAGTAAACCAATAACTTAAAACGAATACTGAGGATATTGCTAAACAATATACCGCCCAGGCGTTCCAACTCATCGGCTCCAATTCTCTTCGGAGTATACGCAAAGGAGATACGCGTCCTAGTCTCAACAAGTGCGGTAGTGCAAAACCGATCAAGATAAAGGGCGCTGTCGCACACGCCATTGCCCAAGCGTGCCAGCTAGCAGCTGGTAGCTCGTTGACAAATAGAGCGCTGAGAATATCGACCAGAAAACTCTGAATCAAAGTGCCTAGTATTAAACCAATAATACTAGTGACTAGTGCTAATAAGCATAACTGTATGAGGAACAACTTTAGTACTTGAGATCGGCTCGCACCCAAGGTTCTGAGTAGGGCGCTAGTATCAAAGTGATGCTGTGCATAATCACGCGCGGCCATAGCAATTGCAATACCCGAAAGCAGAATGGCGAGTATCGCCGCTAAGGATAGATAACTACGGGCTTTGTCTAATGAACCTGCCAATGCGAGGTTATTGTCAGACAAAGATTCAATGTTTTGGTGCGCTTCGATTTTAGGCTCAAGCCATTGTTTAAAATTATTGATGATTGCTGAGTTATCTACGTCTGTTAGGTTGACTGCTGCTAACAAGCGCCAGGTAACGCGGCTGCCAAGTTGAACCAGGCCGGCTGCCTTTATATCATCTAGATTCATCATTAAGCGAGGTGATAGGCTGTAAAAGTTACCGCCGCGGTCACTCTCTTGCGTGATCAATCCAGAGATTATAAACGTACTTCGGCCTACTTCGATCTGATCGCCAATTTGAGCATTTAACAACGCCAGTAAGCGGGACTCGAGCCACACCTCACCAGTATTGGGGCCTGCAATAACCTTAGTGCCCGCGCCAAAGGCATGTTGGCTAACTGATACGGTGCCTTTTAGCGGGTAGCCAGCGTCAACCGCTTTCACTGCGGCTAAAGACATTTCTTCACCAAAGATCACCACGCTGGGAAATTCTAGTGTGGTGGTTGTCTTCAAGCCAAATGATTTTGCTTGTTGATAAAAGGTATCAGGAATGATTTGATTTGATCTGACGCGAACATCTGCCCCGAGCAATTCCGTTGTTTTATTGAGCATGCCTGAATCAAGCCGATTACTGAACACACTGATGACGGAAGCGGCGGTCACAGCCAGTATCAACGCGAGTATAATAACGGACATTTGGCCTGCACGAACTTCACGCCACAATAAAGACATACTTAAACGAAGTAGCTTGGTACTTTTTAGGCCTGTATTAGCCTGGTCAATAGTTGCTGGGGAGTTAATGGCTTTTTTAGGCATGAGATCGTTGTTCTTCAGGGGTTGTGGTATCTAGGTTTGATTGGGTATCGTTAATGATTTTGCCATCTTCAATTCTTAGCGTTCGATCACAGCGTTTTGCAAGATACTCATCGTGCGTCACCAATATCAAGGTTGTTTGGTGTTCTCGATTAAGATCAAATAATAAGTCAATAATCTGGTGCCCGGTTTTACTATCTAAGTTGCCAGTCGGTTCATCTGCAAATAAAACCTTTGGCTGAGCAGCAAAGGCCCTGGCAATAGCGACTCGTTGTTGTTCGCCACCTGAAAGCTGTCGAGGGTAATGCGTGATTCGATGAGCAAGCCCGACTTTGTTGAGCCAGTCTCTAGCCAAGTTCTGACTGCCTGAAAAACTGTGTTGCCCCGACATTTCAATGGGTAAACTAACATTCTCTAATGCCGTTAAGCCTAATAATAATTGGAAATTTTGAAATACAAAACCGACACCTTGAGCGCGAAGGGCCGCGCGTTGATCTTCATCCAATTGATGTAAGGCTTGACCTTGAAGCCAGATTTCACCCGATGAGCACTCATCCAAACCTGCCATGATCCCCAATAATGTTGACTTACCACAACCTGAAGCACCCACAATAGCAGTGGTTTCTCCTGGCTTGATCTCAAGGCTAATCCCTTGCAATATAGTCAATTGTTCAGTTCCGCTTGAAACGGTTTTGGTCACATCTTTTAACTTAAGGAGAGAATCTGTTTGAATTTCTTGCATCATGGTTTATCGCGTCTTCAAATTTTACTAGTTGTTGGTTTATTGGTTACTAGCTTAACGCATGCAACACCGTCAGAAAAACCCACTTCAGCACAACAGACAATCTTAATCATGGGCGATAGCATTAGCGCGGGCTTTGGGATTGACCAAGCCAAGGGTTGGGTGTCTATTTTACAGCACAATTTACAACAGAGTAAATTTGGTGCTCCAAATGTAGTGAATGCCAGTGTGAGTGGTGAAACTACATCGGGCGGTAAAAATAGATTGGCTAATGCCTTAAAAAAATATCAACCTGATCTAGTTGTGATTGAACTAGGTGGTAATGATGGATTAAGAGGTACGCCGATTAAGTCTATTAAGCAGAATTTGAACGATATGATCCTGCAGTCAAAAACCAGCGGCGCTGATGTACTATTGTTAGGCATGAGAATTCCCCCAAACTACGGTGAACGATATACAGAATTATTTGCGGCTAATTATTCAAAGTTGGCAAAAGAATATGAGAGTTTATTTGTGCCATTCTTACTTGAAGGGGTTGCAGGAAAAGAAGGGATGATACAAAACGATGGTATTCATCCTACAGAACCAGCACAGCCAATAATGGAAAAATTAGTTCGACAGGAGGTAATGCGCTGGTTAGAAACTAAGGAATAGTTTTATCAGGCGAAAAAAAACCTCAAAACGATTAAGTGATGAGGTTGTTAAGGAGAATAATAGTAAGCCATGTTTAGTTTAATTATCCTTTCACGCCTTTATTGGAAATGAAAGAAACCAGTGTAACGAGTGCCATTGCTGTAATAATGGTCGTAGTAAGCGGTAGTGAAATCATCTGTATTTCCTCTTAAACTTTATTTGATAGGGAGAGTATACCTAATCTATATCTCCAATTTCCAATTCTAGATCGACATGGTCTATTCCAATTTCAGCATCAATCCATTTTAGTATTGCGTTTAATAGTTTCATTTTTGTCACCTATTGGTAAATTAATTATGAAATAAAGTACTCAGTTCATGTATTTATTTCCCTTTTATTTCGTTTAAGTAGCGATATAGTTACCTACTTCCCTTTGTTTATCTTGAGTTCTGTTTTAGAACTTAGGATTAGTATAGGGTTCCAATTTAGAACCTGTCAAGTTATAATTTGGAACAATCAAAAAACACATTGTTCCATTTGTGAGTGTTAAATATAAAAATCAGAGAGGTGAATATGCGGTGGAAAGAGATTGATGGCCAGGTTTGCTCTATAGCAAGATCATTAGCTATTTTTGGCGATAAGTGGACATTACTTATTGTTCGAGACTCATTTCGAAGAATTAGGCGATTTTCAGATTTTCAAAAATCTTTAGGTATTACCAAGCATCGTTTATCTGACAGATTAAACCGTTTGGTTGAAGTAGGTATTTTGAGTAAAGATATTTATGATGAAAAGCGGGCTAGATACGAATATCGATTGACGCAAAAAGGCTTGGACTTATACCCTATTCTGATGACGGTTGTTCAATGGGGTGATAAATGGACGTTAGATAAAGATGGGCCACCTGTGATTTTTAAACATACCAAATGCGGGCATATTTCTACACCAAAATACGTGTGTAATGCCTGTGATGAAGAAATTGATGCTAAGTCTATTGAGCCAATGGTGGGGCCTGGTATCGACAATAAAATAAAAAGAGGGGAAGCAACGTCCTAAGGAAGTAAAACTCCGCCCGATATTATTTTTATTGGGCTAAAGCCAATTGTTTTTGATCTTGTATTAAATCTTTAATACAGAGTTTATGAGGTGACACGAGCATTTTGTTTAGTGAGCGGGAAATCGTGTCGGCTTCAATGGGCAACGTTAGCCAGCCTGCTAGCACGTGAAGATGTCTTTCCGCTTTAGCTTTAGGTAATGAATGAGGATAGTGGAGGCTTACGCCTAAGCAAATAGCCTCTTGCTGTAAGCTAGAGTTTTCCAATGTTGAGAGTAAATCTACCTCAGCTATATTGCCTCTGCCATCAGGTTCAAGGTTAATAATGATGAAATCGAAGCGCCAATTCTGAATTAACTTTAAGGCTGTTTTGCGGGTGCTGGCTTTCAATACTGAATAATTGTTTGCCTCCAGTTTATCGCTTACGCGATGAAAAATGTCTATGCCATAGGTGCCAATGATTAGTACTTGTTTGATATCCTTCATGGTGATCTCCCTAACTATCCTAGTTTATTGAGAATTTCCGATGATGGAGTATCCTTCCCACCGCAATACTTCGAAGTCTCAATTATTAAAATAGTATCGAGTTCACAACAATGCCAGAAAGTTTTTAATTCTGTTGTTATGAACTCGATTAAAACCGGGATTAAGGGTTCATGGTGTAACTATCTTTTTTCGCATAAGCGAAATCATTTAGGATACGGTTAAAGCGTTCGTCATTTCTGACTGGTTTGCTGAGCATTAGTTGACAAAACACTTGCTGAACCTTGGTACTACTCGTTTTGGAATAGAGCTGCAACGCGTATTTTGAGAAATCTCTCACCATGAAATCAAATATCTGATCAATTAAATCATCATCTATTTTATTCTTGTCCCAACTTTCTAAAATAAGCTGTCCGTAGGCAACTAGGGTGAATAATTCACCGACAATCAGTAAAAAGTCAATATCCTTGATTTGTGTTTTATTTGGACGAGCAAGCATTAGCATTTTTCTAAAAGTAGAAATTTGCTTTTTAAACACCTCAACATTTGGCGATGTAGTACATTTTTTATAGGCTAAGCGGTAATCATGAAATTGTGTCTTACCGAGCCCTTTCGTGGCGCCCTGGTTAAATAGGAAGTCATCATTGCAAGCGTCTCGACGGACAGGAATATCATCGAATTTACCAGGCTTAAAGAAGTAGTTAGCCATAAATTTAACAATCAACGCCATGTTGACATGTACGGTACCTTCCAGTTTGGGTAGTGCTCTAATATCGATGACAGCATTTTCGAAATACATATCTTTCTCAAAACCTTTAGCGGCCATCACATCCCATAGCATGTTTACGACTTCTTCACCTTGAGTGGTGACTTTCATTTTAACCATTGGATTAAAAAGTAAATACCGTCGATCATCTTCGCTGGCGCTTCGCATGTAGTCACGGGCACGATGTGCAAACAATTTCATTGCTGTCAGGCGGGTATAAGAATCAACAAATAGTTGCTTAATATGAACAAAGTCAGTGACATAATGGTCGAATAGTCGTCTATGTGAGGCGTGATCAATCGCTTCATGATAAGCGTGAGTACAAATCCCTATCGATGCAAATCCAAGGTTAAACTTCATAACATTAATCGTGTTAAGGGCGTCATCCCATGCTTTTTGCCCCCTTTCACTAATATCACTTTCAGTTATTGGGTAATCATTTAGTCGATAGTTAGCGACGTAATCCTGATTATTGATGACATTTTTGATGCACTCATACTTGTCATGCTGGGAGTCGACTGCGAAAAATACATACTCATCACTTCCACCAATCTTGCCAAAAGTAGAGACAAGCGCAGCCTTGTTCCCGTTGCCAATATAATATTTCTCGCCTTGGGCTAAATAATTAGGCCCTCCTTGGGCATCGTTAGACTCGCCTTGAGGCATTAATTTCATTTCTGAGGAATAGATATCAGCACCATGTTCTTTTTCAGATAAACCAAAAGCAAAAATCTCACCTTGTTTTAGTAAGGCAGCTGTTCGCTCTTTTAAGGCTTCATTGCTCCCAAGAAAAATAGGGCCGACGCCTAAGGCCGATACTTGAAAACAATACCAATAAGTCAAACCATAAAAACCAAGAATCTCGGCGAAATCGGTTATTCGTGAGGTATCCCAGCGGGCATTATCGCCATAATTTTCTGGTGTAAGCAGGGTGGCGAAGATTTGTTCTTTTTTGTTGAAAGCTAAGAACTCTTCATACCACCGGCGACTCTCATAATCAGCCTTGGTCTTGGCTAAACCAAGCCCTTCAAAGAAGTCGATTGTTTTTAGCATAATTTGTTTGGTCTGCTCGTCAGGATAGGTCTGAGCAAATTTCTTGGGGTTGAGAAGGTGCATCTTTTTGTTTCCTTGAATCAGTTAATCAGACGATCAATAATTAAAAGCTCAGCGACTACCACGTGATCCCTTATGTGAAGTCAAAAATAAGCCTTAATACTACTTTAGAAAGCGGTAAAAGAGGATATATAAATTGAACAACGATGCTAGTCTAAGTAAGACAATTGACAGGGATAATAAGCTCAACATGATAACAATTAAGCTCCGGGTGAATGCATGAAAACGCACTGAGCGACATGCATCAGAAAGTATTAAAATAAAAAAGCGAGCTAATTGACTGAGATATATCCTATTTTTAATAGAATAAGTGTTCGGATTCCATACCAAAAACAGGTTGCGGAATATACTGTTCAAACCATACTAAGTATATTCCTAGTTGGTGTGCTCGCACTAGCCAAGAAGGATTCCATATTATAAGACCGGCTCTTACCAATAAACAGGACGTCAAATTGAAAGTAGTTGTTATCGATGATGAAGCAGATCACAGAGAAATGATTCGTGATGCTTTAATTCTGGGGGGGTATGAAGTAGTTGAAGCCGATAATGGCCTAACAGGCCTAGAATCGATTAAGCGTGTGAATCCAGGTTTAATAATTTGTGATGCGCGAATGCCCAAAATGGACGGTGACGAGTTACTGAATGTTGTGCGCAGCTCTGAAAATGCAATGGCGCTAATCCCTTTTATTTTCTTAAGTGGAAATTATAGTGGTGATGATTTAATTCGCCGATTAAAACAAGGTGCCGATAACTGTCTAGAAAAGCCAGTAAATCTAAACTTACTATTAGCGCATGTTGAGTCAACTTTGTCAGGCGTGAAACGAATTTCAAACTACATGAAAGGGCAACTAGATGAAATAGCATCTACTTTTGCCTTTAGTCTAAATTATGAATTCAAAGAACATCAGCCGATAGCAACCAATGTGAATGCTTATGTATCTTTGATTGTTAACTCACTTGGTAAAATAAAAAACACCCCTTCAGGGGATGATGACGACATAATTATCTCAAATTCACCTCTTGATAATAATGAGTTTGATAGACTCGATTATGTTAGGTTTTTCTTGGCAGAATACGAAAAGCGAAAAATGTTAGCGAATACGACGAATGGTGAAGATTTAAGTTGGTTGTTAATTTTTTTGGTGGCTAAATCGCATATCGAAAATGAAAAGCTACCAATTTCTGACTTATATGTTTCTGCTCCTTCGGCTAAATCTACCATAAATGCCAGAATTAACAGTTTGATTAATGATGGTATATTCAAAAAAATTAATGATAGTAGTGATGGTCGTCGTCAATTAATTTCTTTATCCGAGCATTTCCAGTCAGATTTATTGACGCATATCGACTCAAGTGTCGAGTTAATCAAAGACACTGTACTCTAAGCATTGTTGCCTAATCCCCAGATAATGTTCTTTCGGACTTCTTTCAATTTAGATATTGTGTAAAACTGTTCTATACTCAGCCTACAAAAACAAAATGGGTTACTTCACTGAGTCGCGAAGTCAAGGATGTGATGATGCCAACGATAGTGTATTTGATAGATGATGAGCCTGACTTTCTAGACTTATTAAGTAGTACTGTTGAGCAAGCTAGTCTTCAGTACCAGAGCTTTGAAAAAGCAAGTGACTTTTTTTGTTCAGTGAAAGCCTTCCCCCAAAACGCTATCCTAGTGCTTGATCTGAATATGCCTGATATGGATGGCATTGAGGTAATGCGTAAGTTGGCAACCATGCCGAATTCTCCAAGAGTTATACTTATTAGTGGACATGATGTCAGTGTGCTTCATTCAGCCGAAAAACTTGGTCGTGCCCATAATCTGGATATTATTGAAACACTTAGTAAACCCATTAGTACTAATTATATAAAATCAATTTTAATGAACCACGTTAGTACTACTCAGTCTGAGAGACGTGCAGATCGCTTACCTATTGAGAATGAACTGAGTGTGATGGAACTGCGTGAAGCCATTTATTCAGGTCAAATGGTTTTATATTATCAGCCCCAATTTGACCTAATAAGCGGCCAGCTAATAAGTGTCGAGGCTTTAGTTAGGTGGGAGCATCCAACAAGAGGGTTAATCTACCCGACTCGATTTATTTCGTTAGCTGAGCGAAGTGGCATGATGCCCAGTTTGACGCAGTGGGTGATTAATCAAGCTGTACAGCAGCAAAAGCGCTGGCAACTTCGCCAATTAGATTTACGTATTTCAGTGAATATCTCTGCTGTTGATATTACAAGTCTTACCCTGCCTGAACAGCTATTGAGTACGAAAAATGAAACCACGAAGCTCACCTTGGAGGTCACAGAAAGTAATCTGATGGGAGAGTTGGTTACTTCATTAGATATTTTGACACGCTTTCGGCTCAAAGGTATCGATCTATCAATTGATGATTTTGGCACAGGTTACTCTTCATTATCTCTTTTACATAGAGTTCCGTTCAATGAACTTAAGGTCGATCAAAGTTTTGTGTCTAATATGCATAAAGATGAAGAGGCAAAAGCAATCGTCAAAACGTGTATTTTATTAGGTCATGAGTTAAATATGAAAGTAGTGGCCGAAGGTATTGATAACGAAGCACAGCTTGAATTACTGAAAGAATTTGGTTGTGACATTGTGCAGGGCTTCCTATTTAGCAAGGCGGTTACGGCAGAGGAAATTGAGAAAATGTACTTTGGCCGTCAAGAACTTATTCATGCCTAATGATCGAATATTCAATAACCTACCTATCATGCATATTGGTGCATTTATTGCTCAATAGATTTGAAATTATAGTGTGATGATGCATTTATGCATTAGATGCTCGGATATATGTTTGCTTGAAAATGGGTCTAGGTTTTAGGCAGGGATTTGGATTAGTATCGTCAGCGTAATTCTTCATCCAACGCTAACGTTCGTATAAGGTAAGTTATGAGAGTACAAAAACGGGTACGAGCATATGTTCACTTGAATGAAATCATATTAAATACTTGGCGCGTTTTGCAGTTTCTCTTTGTGAGTGTTTTGCTCATTGAATCAAGTTATGCTGCCACAGACTCTCAAAGTTTGAATAACCAGCCTGTAGATAGCGCTTGGTATTATCATCTTGGGGATTTAAATATAGCTCACGATGGTTCTTGGCAAACAGAAGAGGTTATCTGGTATAAGACGGAATCCCCTGAAACATTTTCTGACAGGTCAACAGAGAAAATTGTTTGGATCAAAACTGACTTACCTTCTGGTGATTGGCGAGATCCTTATTTATTTATCTCAAGTGTTGACTTGACCTTGCAAGTTTTCTTCAAAGGAAAAATGATCTACTACTTTGGTGAAATAGACAAAGACGGGAATAGCCAATTTGAAGGCTGGCCTTGGCATGCTATCCCGTTACCAAAAGACTATGACGCTGAGAGCCTCTATTTTAGAGTGTATTCTGATTACCCCTTTATAGGGCTGGCCGGTGATATTCAGATCGGTAATCGTTTTGAACTATTAGAGCAAATATATCAAGGTGGGGCAGCAGGTCTCTTGTTTGTATTAATGGTATTGATAATAGGCGTGATTAGCACAGCAATAGGTTTGATTAAAAAAGACCGTAAGGCAGCAATATCGACAGGGGTGTTGTCTTTTAATTTGAGTTTGATGATGTTCGCGGAAAATGAATTGAGTCAAGTCGCTTACTACGATCCTTTGTTTTGGCGATATATTGCGGCTTTTACCTACTTCCTGATACCAGCATTGTTAGCTATTGTGATATCTGCTTGGGTAAAAGATAAGTCTCCTTTCGTTGCCCGGAGCGTTAGGAATGTTTCATTTATATTTTTCTTCGGTGTTGCAGGACTTTCATACTTTTCAGACTTTAATTTTGTAAACGCTTACCCCCCTTTTGATGTACTTTTTATTCTATTGGTGACTACCTTATTGTTTGGTTATGTTGATAAGTTCCGTGTATTAGGCGTACCGGGTATTTTAATGGCATGTGGCGTCGTTGCTCTTTTTGGTTCGTTGTTAATAGACATGTTGAACGCGCATGGATTTATCTCATGGATAGGGCATGTGGGTCAGTGGGGCTTGATACTCTTTACCTTGGCTTCTTTTTTGATCTATTTGGTTCAAGACTGGCATCAACAAATTGATTTGTCTGAGTTGACCGATAAACTTGAAACAAAGGTGATGAAACGGACGGAGCAGTTACAAGCAAGTGAAGAGAAACTAAAGTGCTTGGCTAGAGAAGACTATTTAACCAAATTACTCAATCGGCGCGCTTTTACAGAGATGGCCAAAGATGTGATTGCACAAGCCGGTATAGAACAAAAACCTTTGTCGTTAGTATTATTTGACTTGGATCTGTTTAAGCGTGTAAATGATCAATATGGTCACCGCGTCGGTGATTTAGTCCTTAAAGCTATTGCTGATGTGATTAGACAGACTTGCCGAGAAGGGGAGTTGATTTGCCGCTTTGGTGGGGAAGAGTTTGTCGTGCTATTACCAGCTACAAATGCAACGTTCGCTCAAACATTAGTTAAACGGCTCAGAAGTTCAATTAGTGAAATGGAAGTAATTGAAAATGGAGAACCGATTAAAGTCACAGCTAGTTTTGGCTTAATTAGTTTAAGTGAGAATTTAATATCACATCGATCACCCGAAGCTATTTTGGAACGTTTATTGGCAGAGGCGGATAAAATAATGTATGAAGCAAAAGAAGCGGGAAGGGATGAGATCAAGTTTCTAGAGCTAAGAGATGTTGTTGCATAAGGCATTGTAGCCAGAAGCCGACCCAACTTTCTGCAGATGTTAAACATTTTATCTTGCTATACACTACCTCTTCTTCTTCTACAATTAGATGCTGTTTAAAGGTCTTTTTACTATCCAGTTTATCAGGCGTGTCGAAAACCGATTAACCACATACGCAAGCCATCCATCCCTTCCTGGAATAATTAACCAGGGGTTACCGTCTAATTGCTTTATGACAACTTGAGCAACCGCTTGAGGGTCCATAGGTGTTAATTTTTCTTCGGCATCGAGTACGGCTTGAGGTTTATAAAGGTTTTCGGCATCTAATCCCGGAGTATTCGTATTTGGAGGGCATAGTAATGAAACTTTTATATTGTAAGGCTTCAATTCAATTCTTAATGCTCTACTGAATCCTTTTACCGCATATTTACTAGCACTGTAGCCGGTATAACCAAATAGAGGAATGAATCCGGCGATAGATGAGGTGTTTACAATATGGCCTTTTTTAGCGTGTCGGAAATGAGGTTCGATAGCTTTACATACATGCACCGTACCCATTAGATTCAAGTTCATCATTTGCTCAAAATGTTCAGGTGTTAAGTCTTTAAAGTAGCCTGGTCGGCAAGAACCTGCGCAATTGATGACCCACTCAGGCGTGCCTTTTTGTGCTACGAGTGTGTCGACCAAATCTATAGTTGCTTGGTAGTCACATATATCGAGCGCTTTATAATCGATACTTTTACCTGTATTAGACTCAACTTCCTCAACGGCTTTTTTGAGCTTATCGGCGCTGCGCGAAATGATGATAACATCAGCTCCAGAGGCAGCTAGGGCTTCAGCGATAGATAGCCCTATCCCTTCCGAACCACCAAAAACCCAAGCTTGTTTGCTAACATTTTTAATGCTTTCTTTTACAGTATGAGGCATGGGGTTAACCTGCGTGATTATCATGGCAAATAAAATTTGCGCATTCATTAATGTGAATAAACTTCATGTTTGTATGATGCGTCATCTCTTGTGATATAGCAAATTGGATTGCTTCAGTTTTTGTTCGCCTACTTAAAGCCAGCCACCAACAACTTGTATTGGTGTTGGGTCGTTGTTGTCTGAAACCCAAAACAGCATTGCATGGCGTGATGCGTTGAAGTTGTTTATTGTTGGAGTTGTTAGCTCTGCATGCCATTGCTTACACTCCTGATTTCGGTCCTGTTTACAGTCTTGTTTCAGTGCTACAGTTTTCTGTTCAAGCACCACAAAATCATGCTTTAAATCCCGCCCCCTATTTTCTCCTTTCTTAACCGGTACGGTAATATCAAAGCCGAGAAGTGCGACATTCACAATTAAGGTCTTGAAGTGTCTTGTTGGTGAAAACGAGGCGGTTGTTAAGCTATCGGATTCAGTTTTTGTTAACTCAACTCGTAATACTCCTACATGGTCATCGCCTTGCGAAAGAGGAATCTGCTGACCTCTGAACCAACCACTCCAACCTTTACCATCAACTATAAATCCTGGTGTGGCGACATTACTACTATGATTGAAGTAGTGATAAAGGCGTTGGCGATCACTAAATTGTCTTTTCGCAAAAGGATCTTTCCAGCCAAGGTAATCCCAATAATCAACATGGAAGGCAATAGGGAAGCGTGTCTTCCACAAGTCTGGATCTTTTGTTAATTGACTAAACCACCTTTCAGCTGGTGGGCAGCTGCTACAGCCTTCAGACGTATATAACTCCAATAGGCCAACGTGTTTACTTGTACTTTCAAATATCAACACTTGGGCAAATACCGTATTTTGATTCGTTAGCAAGAAAAATAAGATGATAGAAACGAAAATATACCGTGAAGGCCTAGTCATACTTGTGTCACTCGTCAGTAAGAAAGTAACATCATAAGATAGCTATAGTGAGATTAGGTCACGAAAATATCACGTTTCTCTTACATGCAGGGTTAAAATTCTGAAGGTAGGCTATAGTTAGACATGGGTGCTTTATTGATGAAAATTGAGATTTGTGTAGCACGACCTAAACTATTGATTATATCGATTTAAATTTCTCTAGCCGTAACGCATCATGACCACATTTCAAAATAAATTATCCCCAGACTTTTCTGAAGGTGTAGACCGTAAACTACTCAAGCAAGTTAGGGATCGTTTCTTAAAGGTTAATGCGGATCGTCTAAATAAGACTTACGAAGGCTTATCTCCTCGACATCAAGATATCTTGCTGGTACTTCCTCTTTTATATCATGTGAATCATCCCTTGATGCCAGGTTTTGTATCAAGATTAGCGCCGATGGGTGTGTCAGCTTATGAACCGGATAAAAGCACACTTAGTATTGCAAAGTCATTTAGTCAGACGTTTAAGTTTCAAAAAGATAAGCGCCACAAAGGCAACATTCACGCGATTTATATGATGGGTAGTACTGGCACTTTAGCGCATTCAGAGTCGAGTGATGTCGATTTATGGCTATGTCATGACCCAATGATTTCGCGTGAGCAAAAAGAACTGTTGGCTGAAAAAGCATTAAAAGTTGATGAGTGGGCTAATAGCTTAGGGCTAGAGCTACACACCTTTTTAATGGATGCGGTAGCATTTAGGCAAGGCGCTACGACGAATGAAATGGACAAAGAAAGTAGCGGCTCAGCGCAGCATTATTTGTTACTTGATGAATTTTATCGTACCGCTATTTTACTGGCGGGCCGGTACCCCCTATGGTGGTTAATTCCACCGGGTTATGAGGATCAATACCTTAGTTTGACAGAGGATCTATTAACCAAGCGTTTCATAAAAGAGACTGACGTTCTTGATTTTGGTAGCGCGGCAAATATCCCTGGGAATGAACTTATTGGTGCTGGGCTTTGGCAATTATATAAAGGCTTAGACTCACCCTATAAATCGGTATTAAAAATTTTACTGGCTGAAGTGTATGCTCAAGAACTCCCTCACAAATGCACGCTAAGTCAGACATTCAAGCAAGCAGTCTATGATGATGAGCTTCAAGTTGAGAATCTAGATCCCTACTTATTAATATATCGAAGACTTGAAGCTTATTTACTTGAACGAAAAGAACATAAGCGTTTAGATCTGGTTCGTAAAAGCTTTTACTTAAAGGTAGCAAAAAAACTTTCAAAGCGACCAAGTGGCAGAAAGCCCTCTTGGCAAAGGCGTGCACTTGAAATAGTGGTGAAAAATTGGGCTTGGCCTGATGATAAGTTTATTTACCTGGACTCACGCTCACTCTGGAAAGTCGATCAGGTTATGCAAGAACGTCAGGCTGTGGTTGCAGAGCTTGGATACTGTTATCGATTTTTATCACAATATGCGCGTGCGAATAGCATCTCATCTAGTATAACGGCAGATGATCTGAACTTACTGGGTCGTAAATTGTATGCTACTTTCCAAAAAAAAGCTGGGAAAGTTGAACGTGTAAACCCAGGGATTGCTAGTAATCTTTGGGAGGAAAATCTCGCTTTACATCACAGCAGCTCTCAACCTCTGCAGACAAACCAACACAATTGGTTATTGTATCGAGATTTAAGCGTTGCATCGGATGCGTCATTTCAACCAACCTTGAAAAAATCGACTAACTTAATTGAGTTACTGGCTTGGCTCTATTTTAATGAAATGCTTACCCATGAAACACGTTTGAGCTTAGTGCCTGGGGATAGTGACGTCAGGGTATTTGAACTTCAAAATATGATTCGAGCCCTTGAACATTCGATTCCTTTACCTTTTTCATCTGTATCTCAAGAATTGTTTCAGAAGCCAGCCTATATGGAGCGGATAATATTATTTATCAATGTAGGTGTTGACCCAATGAAAAGCATGTCAGAAAAAGGCATGCACCGTTTAAGTGATAAGAATGATTCTCTAGATTACAGTTCGGAACGGAATAATCTTGTCAAAACCATTGACCAGGTTGCGTTGAATTCGTGGCATGAAGTGATGGCGCATCGTTTTGAAATGGGCGAGACCTTGATGCAAAATCTGCAATATTATTTGCAAGTGTGTCAATCACAGTTAGATGGGCCGACATGTGAATTGGATATTTATTGCTTTTGTGTTCAACGTGCAAATGCGATAGCAAAAAGAGTTGAAGATTTATTCGATGGGGTAAAAAATGCATTTTTTGTTGATTTAAACTCGGCCAAGAAAATTAGACCTGTCCGGTATGTTTTGGAAGTTGAAGAGAGATTTTATGTATTACAGTACGTAGATGACCAATTTAGATATTTTTCTTATGCAAGTGAGCAAGAATTATATATGGTACTTGAACAGTCTCAGCGGCAATATAGCACAATCATATTCGATGCCTACGCTCAGCAGGAAGAGTTACTTCTCAAAGAGGTACTTAAGGTTGATCACCCCAAGCTAATTCAGGTTTTTTACTATCTAAGGGGGGACGTTTTTCAGGTAATCGTGCTGGATGAATCAGGTAGCTTATTGCGTTTTATTTTGCCGGCTAAAGAAGAAGAAACGTTTCAATTCTCAATCTCTCAATGTATTGAGCGAATACTAGAAACCCGACAGTTGAGTGAATCATTAAGTAGTCAGGCTGGTGATATTCATTATCAAATTTATAAAGTGATCAAGTCTGGGAATTCGCCGCTTCGTGTAAGGAAAATCAATAAAATCACCCCGCTGGAGGTGAATGAAATTCATGTACATGGATTTCGGGATGGTTTTAATATACAGGTTGATATTGCCTGTGCAGGTAATGAGTTCACTTATTCTGAATATGGTGAACAGCAATTTCAAGCCTTAGTACATTTTGTTCGCTCTCAAAAAGAGTTTAATAATCGATTACCGTTGGCAGTGACCCAGCTGATGTTAGCGCATAGTACGCTTGACCCTTTTTTAGAAAATAAAATTGCAACAATTGATTGCCTTAAAGTATACGCTCAAGCAGAGCAAGCGTTAGAGATAGCAATACAAATGCACTCATCAGAATAGTTTTTATCCTCACAACTCGTTATAATTTCCGCTTTCGGTGGAACATAAAACTGGCATTTAACATGATTAGAATCACAAACAAAGAATCTGGCAAGGGTAGGGGTATTATTCCAAGTCTTTTAACCGTGTTTTGTTTATCTTTTGTGGTTGTTTCATGTGGACAAAAAGGTGCACTGTATATTCCTCAGGCGAGTATAAACGAAGGTGTAGAAAATGAGGGCCGTCATGATGATGAGACCCTCGTTGAAGTGCCAGAATTATAATGTTCAACCAACTATTTTTTAACTTCGTTGCAAATATTTTGCGGCTCAATGTGTGTTGTAAATAAATGGATCACTTCTCTTATCAAAATGGTCAGCTTGCTGCTGAAAATGTATTGTTATCAAGCATCGCCGAGCAGGTGGGAACGCCTTGTTATGTGTACTCCAGGGCAACTTTGGAACGACATTATTTAGCGTATAAAAATGCTTTTGGCGCCCATAAAAACTTGATCTGTTATGCAGTAAAAGCTAATTCAAACTTAGCTGTTTTGAATATTCTTGCAAAGTTAGGTTCAGGTTTTGATATTGTTTCAATCGGTGAATTGGAGCGGGTGTTGGCCGCAGGTGGGAAAGCAGAAAAAATTGTATTTTCTGGTGTGGGAAAACAAGCACATGAAATGCAGCGAGCACTGGAAGTAGGGGTTCATTGTTTCAATATTGAGTCTGAGGCTGAACTATATCGTTTAAATGATGTAGCTTTGTCCTTAGGGAAAGTGGCCCCTGTTTCTTTGCGTGTTAACCCGGATGTTGATGCCGGTACTCACCCCTATATATCAACTGGCTTAAAAGATAATAAGTTTGGTGTTGCGATAGAGCGGGCTGAAGAAATATATTTATCGGCAGATAAGCTCGAAGGGATTAGTGTTATTGGGGTAGATTGCCATATAGGCTCTCAGTTAACAGAGATCGCACCTTTTTTGGATGCCCTAGATAGAGTGCTTATTCTGGTTGATCAGCTGGAAAAATCGGGCATCAAGTTAGAACATCTCGACTTAGGGGGGGGCTTGGGTGTCACCTATGATGATGAAACCCCGCCTGAACCTTCTGAATATGTCAAAGCGATGTTAGCGCGCCTCGACGGGCGTGGGATGAAAGTAATTCTTGAACCAGGGCGTTCTATTGCTGCAAATGCAGGCGTTTTATTAACAAGAGTAGAGTTTTTAAAATGTACAGAAGATAAAAACTTCGCCATTATAGATGCAGCTATGAATGATTTAATTAGACCAGCTTTATATAGCGCATGGCAAAACATCGTACCTCTCATTCAGCATAAAGAAGGTATAAAGCGTTGTTATGATCTAGTGGGACCGATTTGCGAAACGGGTGATTTTTTAGGTAAAGACCGTGAGATGGTGATTGATGCCGGGGACCTGTTAGCTGTACGTTCCTCAGGTGCTTATGGTTTCGTGATGAGCTCGAACTACAATTCACGGAACCGCCCTGCTGAAGTAATCGTGGATGGTGAGCAAATAGTTATTGCACGTCGGCGTGAAACCATTGAAGATCAAATGGCTTTAGAGCAATTAATGCCATGATGGTGAAAGGACAACAGAGTTGTTCAGGAAACCTTAATAAGGAGTTCATAAGGTGGTAGTAAATTTTACCAAGATGCAGGGTCTGGGTAATGATTTTATGGTGGTGGATATGATCAGTAATCATGCACACTTAAGGCCTGATCAAATCCGTCGTATGGCTGATCGCAATATGGGCATTGGTTTTGATCAATTGTTACTTGTAGAACCGCCAGGAAAGCCAGACGTTGATTTTCGATATCGTATCTTTAATGCAGACGGTACTGAAGTTGAACAATGTGGGAACGGGGCAAGGTGCTTCGCAGTTTTTGTAAGAGAAAAAAAGCTGACCAATAAGACTCAGATCAGGGTAGAGACTAAAAAAGGAGATATCGAGTTAACTATTAATGATGACGGTCGTGTACTCGTGGATATGGGCGAGCCTATTTTTGAACCTAATCAAATCCCTTTTGTGGCTGAGTCCGAAGATAATGTCTACTCTGTAACGTTAAAAGCTAGAACCGTTCAGTTATCGGCCGTTTCGATGGGCAACCCTCACGCAGTTTTAGAGGTAGAAGAGCTTGACGGTATGGATATTCAGGACTTGGGCGTAGAAATTGAGTGTCATTCCCGTTTTCCCGAAAAGGTAAATGTTGGTTTTATGCAAGTGATACATAAGCGGTTTATTAAACTTCGTGTTTTTGAACGTGGTGTGGGCGAAACTCTAGCCTGTGGTACGGGTGCATGTGCTGCTGTTGCGAGCGGTATAAAGCGAGGTGTACTAGACAGTCCTGTTGAAGTAAAGCTGCCAGGTGGAAATCTAATTATTGAGTGGCAAGGACCAGGAAGCAACCTTCTAATGGAAGGTCCTGCTGTAAGTGTATTCGAAGGGAAAATAAGAATTTAAACTAATGGCAATTGTATGATGAAACAAGAAGTTAACCCACAAACAGATACTGTGAACGAAGATCAGGTGATTCATTATTTGAGAGCCAATCCAGAGTTCTTCGTAAAAAATGATTACTTACTAAATGAGTTAAAAGTGCCTCATAAGAGTGGTGCTGCTATTTCTTTAGGTGAGCGACAGGTACAAGTGTTTAGAGAGCATCGCGACCAATTAAAGGGGCAGCTTAATGAGATGATATCTGTTGCTCGTGAAAATGACGTGCATTTCGAAAATAGTAAGCGTTTACTACTTAATTTACTGGAAGTGAGAAGTCTTGACGAAATAAAGCTAGTCGTCGAAGAGGCATTTAAAAATGATGCCAACATAGATTTTAGTCAAATATTATTGTTTGGTGATCGGAGTGATTACCCCGTTTCTGAAATTAATGTTATGGACCTTGCTCAGGCAAAAGAAAAGTTGAGTACTATTATGGATAGTACGCGTGCTATTTGTGGTCAATTTAATCAAGAACAAAAAAACTGTATGTTCGGCAGTGATGCAGACCAAGTAGGTTCAGCGGCAGTGATACCGCTTCGTAATGGTGATATTCTAGGTGTATTTTGCTTAGGGAGTAAAAATGATCAGCACTTTGACAGCTCAATGGGCTCACTGTTTTTATCCTATATTAGTGACTTCGTTAGTCGGATTTTACCGAACTTGTTAGTCAGTTCGAAACGTCAAACGCTTGAAAAACAAGTGCCTTCTTTACTGGAATAAAAGCTATTATAAGGCTTTATAGGGGAACATAAGACGAACTATATCAAGCCTTAAGTCGCGGTCATTGCCTTTCAATAATAACTGAGTTCATTTTCATCAGTTAACATAACGATATTTTCACCACAGCGGTCTATACTCATTCATACCCTAAGCATTTAAGGCGAAGTTTGCCAAATTTTTTGCTGCTTTTTAGTATGATTTGGAGAAATCATGAGTAAGGCCTCAGAAATACAAAGAGAATTAGAGCGTTGGAAAGACAAATACTTTGAACAAGGTGAGTCTTTTGAAGAGCAGAATAAAACAACTGAAGAATTCACCGGATTGTTACAACGAATCTTGGTCAGAGTCAGTCTTGCCGCAGAAAATACTAGTGAAGACCTAGATAAAGAGCTTGCAAGTTTACGCGTAGCAATCCGAGCAGCAACGCCAAAGAACAATGACTTGAGCAATCGTTTGAAGCGAATTGATGACATCATTCTTGCCTCAGATGAGCATAAACAAGAAAATGCTAAAAAGATAACGACTGCGCTAGGCGGGTTAATTAAGCAGCTACAAGCATTAAAAATCACTCGAAAACAAAAGGGTAAGCTCAGGAAACTTAATAAGGTAATAGAAAAATCAGTCGGCTCTGTACAGGAACAGAGCGGGCTGTTGACCCAGTATGCTGAAATTCAAGCAGATATTCTTGATGACCTAATTGACCCAACAAAAAAAGAGCAAGGTTTTTTTAGCCGGCTTCTAAGTGGAAGTGGCGAAGTTGAAACGCTGCCTTCTGTGGAAAATGAGCAACCTGATGCAAGCGAATTAGAACTTGAAGTCGAAGAAGAACCTAAAGATGAAAATGAAGTTGCGCCAGGGTTTACATCTATTGCGACGCATATTAGAGGAACTTTAAATAATTTACTGGATCAACTTACGTTTCCGGTCAGTGCATCTAGAGAAGTCGCTAGGATGCGAGATCAAATTGAAAAAGAAATTTTGTGGTATGAGCTTGGCCCTACTTTAGATGATGTTGTTAATTTAATACTATCAGTGGTTGGTAAAGGACAACGGGAATTCGCAAGCTTCTTAAAGCAGCTAGATGAGCGCCTGATTAAGGTTCAGGATTTTTTAACTGAAAGTCAAAAAATTGAAAACCAATGGCAAGATAAAAACCTTGCCTTAGATCGTAGTATCCGTAATCAGGTTAAAGAAATATCTCAAGAGTTGAATCAAGACGGTGATATGGATGTGTTAAAACGTTCGATCTCAAATCACCTCGATAGTATTTCAAACGCAGTTGATCAACATGCTGGAGATGGCGAGTTTTATGACAAGGCCAAAGAATCAGAAGTTAAAGCCTTGCAGGAAAGAATTAAGGTGATGGAGCAGGAAACTGTTGATATTCGTAAGCGCTTAAAAGAGGAGAGAGGTAAGGCATTAAGAGACTCATTAACGGGCCTAGCAAACAGAGAAGCTTATGATGAACGGTTAGAATTAGAGATTGAGCGTTGGAAGCGTTATAAAAAACCTGCAACCTTAGTGGTCGCTGATATCGACCTATTTAAGAGAGTTAATGATGACTATGGACACCTCTCTGGTGATAAAGTACTTCAGATTATGGCGAAAGAGATTCAAAATCGGGTCCGTAAAACAGATTTTGTAGCGCGTTACGGTGGTGAGGAGTTCGTTATTATTTTGCCAGAAACCACACTAGAAATTGCACAGGGGGTCATCGAAAAAACCAGAGAAATGATTTGTCGTTTGCCCTTTCATTTTCGTGATGAAAATATTCAAATCAGCATGTCATTTGGTTTAGCTATGTTTGATGAAGGGCTTGATCAGTCGGGCTTATTTGAACGAGCCGATGAAGCCTTATATATAGCCAAAGAAAAGGGTCGGAACAGAGTAGAAGTATGGCAAGAAAAGTCAAAATAATAGATTGTTTTTACTGGATACTAATTTCTACTACTCTCTGTATAAACAGTGTAAAGGCAGAGGTATTACATGTTGCCGTGGCCTCCAATTTTAAATCTACCTTTGAAACGATATTGCCCGTTATTCAAGCTTTCCCCGTCCTCTCAAAACTAAAAATAATAAGCTCTTCAGGTTCCTCGGGTGTCTTGTATGCGCAAATCATTCAAGGCGCACCGTATGATATATTTTTATCTGCTGATCTTGAACGACCTGATAAGCTGATTGAAAGAAAGTTAGCACTTGCTAGTTCTAAGCTGATTTATGCGCGTGGCCAAGTTGCTCTCTGGCAACTCAATTCCCAAACCCCGGTAGGGCTTGAATTACTGCGTAATAATGATAAACGCTATACACTAGCGAACCCGAAATATGCACCTTATGGCCAGGCTGGTAAAGTGCTTATGCAGAACAACAAACTATGGTTGACTCAAGATGTTAGGCGAATAACTGCGCATAATATTGCGAGTGCCTTCCAATATATTGCAAGTGGTACCATTGAACTTGGTTGGGTCGCTTTCTCTCAATTAAAACAGTGGCAAAAAAAACATCCACTAACCCAGCAGCACTATTGGTTACCTCAACTTGATGACTATCCTGCTATCAATCAAGCGGCGGTCATGCTTTCGCGAACCCGTAATAAAGACTTATCTAGCTTGTTCTTGGAAAAATTATCTGCGCCTGAGGTTAAATCTCTGATAAAGTCGCAGGGGTATATAGTGCCTGAACAGGAAGTGGGTCATAGTGAGGGGCGTCCAGTCGCAGAAGGCCTCACTTTCCGCTCCGTTGCTATTTAGTCGATCATCAATATTATCAAAAGGTCTTGTTAAGCGTGTACCTAAGCCCAAGTGACTTATTAGCTATAAGTGTCACATTTAAGTTGGCATTGCTCACAAGCGGTTTATTGTTGTTGATATCAACACCCTTAGCGTGGTTTTTATCTCGTTGGAAAAGTCCTTTTAAACCTATTGTAGAGTCCTTAGTGGCACTCCCCCTTGTGTTACCGCCCACCGTATTAGGTTTTTATTTATTAATAATGTTAGCCCCGGATACCTTACTAGGGCAATTCTGGTATGAGTTGACCGGGCAGCAGTTGGCATTTAGCTTCAGTGGTCTGGTGCTTGCATCGATTATCTACAGTCTGCCTTTTGTACTTCAACCCTTGCAGCTGGCTTTTGAGCGGGTGGATCAAAAGTCATTAGAGTGCGCACAAATTTTGGGTGCATCACCTTGGAGACGGTTTACCTCAATTGTTATTCCCAGCACACGAAACAGTTTTGTGTTGGCAGCTATTTTAGGCTTTGCTCACACCGTTGGAGAATTTGGAGTGGTGTTGATGATAGGCGGTAATATTCCAGGTGAGACACAGGTTTTATCTTTAGTCTTATTTGATCATGTTGAATCGATGGATTATGAGGGTGCCCACAGACTTGCAGCATGCCTTGTGGCATTTTCAATGGTGATGCTAATATTGGTTTATAGTTTGAACCGAAAAACACTCCGATTGTCGCGCTTTTCTTTTCAAAGTAATGTTTCAGAGGGCATTAAATAATGCTCGAGTTGAATTTTAAAGGTGAGCTAAGTAGTGGCAATAAAGTTCAAACAGTGTTTTCTTATGACTTTCAATTGACACTAACGCATACGGGTATTACTGCTTTTTATGGCGCATCTGGCGAGGGCAAAAGCACCTTGTTAAGATTAATATCAGGCCTTGAAAAAAACAACAACGGCAAAATTTCATTTAAAGGCACTTCTTGGCAAGATGAGCACGTTTTTGTACCGCCCGAAAAGAGGAAAATCGCTTATATATTTCAAGATGGGCGGTTGTTTGAGGCCTTAACGGTAGAAGCTAATGTTTTGTATGGCCTTGGTGCGAAGCTTAATAAAATACATAAACTAAATGAACATACCTCTCACTGGGTTGAAAATGTGTGCGAGTCACTAGGTGTGTCAGCTTGGTTGCAACGATACCCTTCAGAACTATCCGGTGGACAGAAACAGCGTGTTGCTATTGCAAGAAGTTTGATCTCACAACCTGATTTATTATTACTGGATGAGCCTTTTTCTTCTCTTGATCAACGTGGAAAAGCTGAATTATTACCTTATATTGAGCGGCTGACGACAAAATTAAATATTCCTTGTATTTTGGTTAGTCATTCTCGTTATGAAATTGAGTCTTTAGCTCAAGTAGGCGTTATTATTAAACAAGGGAAGGTAATTGCTCAGGATTCAATTTTAAATTTATTGACCCGTCTTGATTTATCCCTTGCTCATGAAGAACAATCTACCTCTCTGCTTCAGGTTAAAGTATTAGAGCATAATGATGCTGATTGTCTGACAGTATTATCTTTGGGGTCTCAGAAGGTATGGATTGAAAAAGTGACCGCTGAAATTGGCCAGTTAGCGTCTATCAGAGTATTTTCTCGTGACATTATTGTGAGTGCAATTCAGCCAGTTGAAAGTAGTGCGTTGAATGTATTGTTGGGTGATATTACTGAAATTGAGCATACTCAGAGCAGTAAAGTCTTAATTATTGTGAATATTGAGCAGCAAAAGTTACTTGCGAGAATTACACGAAAATCGTTAAATAACCTAGACTTAAAAATAGGGCAGCAAGTCTACATTCAGTTTAAATCCGTTAGCTTGGGAACGTGCCTGTTTCGAGAATAGAATAATGACTGAAAGATACTTGGGTCCTGGGAGAAATTATGCAAGAAAGTAAATACGAAGTTGTTTTTTATGGTGCCTTAGCAGAAGGCTTTACTAAACAACAAACGCAAGAACATGTTGCCCAGTTATTCAAAACAACGGTTGACCAAGTAGAAAGAATGTTTACCGGTAGCCGCGTTGTTATCCGAAATAAACTGGATCAAGAAACGGCACTGAAATATATTGTTGCCATGCAAAAACGCGGAGCTGAATGCCAAGTTGAAGCAATGGGCGACCCGGGCGTAAAAGTAACGTTTGACTCAGTACCCATTACCCCTCAAGAACCCGCACAAGCTGCTCATAAACCGGCGCCAACCCAGCCAAATGCAGCTGAAACGAAGACATCACCAGTCCCTCAAGCACGTGAAAAAAATCAGGATGGTTTGCCTGTTGCGGGTGAAAAAGTAAATGAAATCCTGTCTTCGACTAATTTTTCACTTGATGCGACAGGCGTTCGTTTATCTGATGATGTTATAGAAGAAAAGATAGACCTACCTAACTTGGACAACTTAAGTATTGCGCCTGTAGGGAGCGACTTAGTAAATAAAAAAGAAGAATTGCCCGTGGCGTTACCTGATATTTCACACCTTAGTGTTGAGCCACCGAGTAAATAATCGTTGCTTTCTTAAGTGCGGCGATCATTACGGGTTATGTTCTCAAATGTTTGCGCCGAAGAGGCAAGTCTCATCGTCTTCAGACCAAACAGCGTATTTTTTCATAGATTTAGAATATAAACGGGAATCTAAAAAGTAGGTAAGCCATTGTTGCAGTTTTGTATAAGGGGTTTGTTTAAACCAGGGCTTATCAACATGCGCAAATTGTCTAATAAAAGGAAAAATAGCAATATCAGCTAAACTGTAGCTTTCACCAAATAAGAAGGTATTTTGGTTTAAACGCTGCTCCAGAATAGTTAAAAATTCTTCACCTAGCTTTCGGTACTCTTCTGCAGGCAGACCGGAAAATCGATTTGCGTATTTATAATGATCCAGATTTATTTTGAACTCATCATCATTCACTTTAATCAGGTCTAACACTTCTTCCTGCTGCTCTGAACTAGGTAACCAGTTGTCAGGGTCACTCTGCTTTAATGCCCATAGCATAATGTCAAAACTTTCATCTACAACCGGATTGTTCGAGTCAATCAAAATAGGGACGGTGCCCTTGGGAGAAGAGCTTAATAAAGAAGCCGGCTTATTTTTTAAGGCAACCTCCCGTAATTCAACTGTAAGTCCACTATACATGATGGCAACTCTTGCGCGCATAGCGTAAGGACATCTGCGAAAAGTATATAAAATTGGGTAGTTCATTATGTAGATCACTTCTCTATCGGACGGCGGGTATAAAATTGCTATTTCTTAAGGTGGGATGATTTTATATCAAAAAATGACGAGTATTGAAACACTCTTTCTCAGAGATATCAGGCTTATGCGGTTGCTGAGATCCAATAGCTGAGGCATGATAATGACTAGAATTATATTCTAGTTTTATTAATTGAGGAGTAGTTATGTCGTTTACCACCTTGATGAATCAAGTGTCCAGTTCGGCTTGTGCAGTACAAATTACCCAAGAGTGGTCTCAGGGTCGAGCCGCTTATGGTGGTTTGCTTGCGGGTTTAGTGTATGAATCAATGAACAAAAAAATTACCGATGGTCGCCCAGTTCGTAATTTACAAATTTCCTTCATCGGTCCGGTTTCATTTGAACAGCCTTTATATTTAGAAACAGAGGTATTCCGAGAGGGTAAATCTGTTACCCAGATTCTAGGCAGGGGAATTCAAAGTGGGCAGACTCAAATTGCGATTATGGGTAGTTTTGGGCATTCAAGAGCATCTTCATTGTCAGTCATAAGTGAGCCGCGGTTATTTCCTGAAATACCCAGTGAGTTAAATGCAATGCCTTATGTTGATGGTGTATTTCCCGAGTTTACTAAATTTTTTGATTTTCGATATATTACAAAAATGCCTTTTCAAGGTAGCAAAGACTCAACGCTTAGAGGTTTTGTTCGTTTTAAATCTTCACAAGGTCAAATTGGGATCGCACAAGTTTTGGGTTTAGTTGATGCATGGCCGGCAACAGCACTGCCTATGCTTAATTCGCCTGCGCCTGCGAGCTCACTTAATTGGACCATTGAATTTATCCATCCACAACCGGTTCTAGAGGCGGATGAATATTGTCAATATGAGGCTGTTACAGAACATACAGCGAATGGTTATGTCCATACGCGTGCGAAAATCTGGAATATGAAAGGCGAGCTGATCGCAATTAGCCAGCAAACCGTGACAATTTTTGGCTAATTTATTTGCTCATGGACGAGCAATTATCAGGTACACCGCTATCGATATTCACCGGTGAAGCTAATGTTACTTGAATCACAATCAACCACTCATGCCGAGCTTGTTAGGCATAATCATAATAACTTCTTGTGAATTCAGTCGTATATCGCGTAAAAACCCGACCTAAGCTACCTAAAACTACCTAATTTAACCTCAATCGACATTGCTGCCCTGGACTTTGTTTAAGACACTCGAAGGGCAGGTTGTGCAAAATAATAAATATAAAACTCGCTAAAGAGGTTGCTATGAGAACTACTGTGAAGTTTCTTTTCGCCATTTTAACTGCCATTGTTGTCGTGCCTTTGTTTTATCAAGAAGACCCGGTAAAACAACTCAGTTATGAAGATAGAATTAATCGAGAAGTCAGGAGTGTCATCAACGCGCCAGACCCTTCTTTCGACACTTCCGTTAATACAATAAAACCGCAACATCGCACTGACCCATGGGTATATGAAGCCGTGAAAAAGCAAATGGTTGATGTATCTAGTGCGTATCAAGAAAATATTCGTTACCCCAAATACTCGAAGCCACTGGCAATCAATGATTGGGCGCAGTTAAATCCTAGGCCTTTCGTACCTAAAAGCTTACCTATGGACTTTGATGAAGATATTTCTGTCGCGATTATTTTAGACCACTACATTGCACACCTTGATCAGAATCTCCCAGTAACTGTGACTGTAAAAGGTAAAGCTAAGGTTAATAAAGTTAGCGCTTACTTGCAAAATGATAAAAACAAGAAGAACGCTGTTACCTTATCCACAGGTCCTACTATAGATGGAGCACAAGCGTTTACGGCCGAAATCCCTTCTCACGTGCTTTCTGCAAATGGCAGCGGTGAAATGTTGATTTTTGCAGATATTAACTTTGAAAATGAGCAAAAAGCCAAAGTAAGTGCCGTCTTTAACGTCGTTGAAACAGACGCTGTTTTATTGGCATTAGGTGAAACATATGTAGAAGGGGCCCATTTGATGATTCCGGCCGAATTTGATGTGGCTATATCGGGTTATTATCGTTTTGAAGCCAATTTATTTGATCAAGCAACTCAGCAGCCTATTAGCCACTTAAACTCTACCTTTTTACTGACAAAAGCAGAGAATATAGCTGATGTTAAAGTGCATGCAGTGACTTTGAGACGAGTTGGTTTTGCCGGGCCTTATACGCTAAGAGACATTAATATTACTCGTGGACCTGCTAAGCCTAGTGATAAAAGTGGTTATGGCATGGCAACTAAAGAGTCGTATCAAATTAAAGGTTTTGATTTGAGTTTTTACAGTGATGAGGCTTTTGTCGACCCTAAAAATCAACAGCGTCTAGAATTTCTACAAAAAATGGCCGGTGTCAATTTGTAATACCCCATAAGCTTTTGTTTGAGCCTTATGAGCTCAATTAAGAATGATTGAAAACTTGAGTTTAGGTGCTTCGTCACGCAGTCAAATAAACGTTTTCGTTCATAAGGACCTCGCTAACAGGAACGTGGGCGACGGTATAATTAAAATAATAAGGTGATAAAAATGAAGAAAGCACATCTAATAAAAAAAACAGCATTGGCTATGTCAATATCTGTAGCGGCTTCCGCGATGTTGACCACGACAGCAAGTGCACAGATTGCGGGTCATAATGTACTGCTAGTACACGGATTTCAATTTGGTGATTTGTCCAGTAAACCAAGTGATGCTGAGGTATACAGTCGCGACCTCATATCTGATTTCTGGTTGGATCGTGCAGAAGGAAAGTTGAATTGGAGTTCCGCAGAGAGAGTTGAGGGTAAAATCTCGGAGCAAATCCTCGAACAGGCGATTAACTATTCAGAGCAAGGAACCTGCTCAAATGGTTGTGTTGTTGTGATACATAGTACTGGCGACCAAGTAATGCGTCATTTTTTAGCAAACCAAGAAACATGGATGGCGAGTGCCGGGTATGATCCCCTAAATATTGTCGCGACTATCGATTTTGGTGGAGCAGGTGGCGGTACTGACTTTGCAGATTTAGCGGTAGGTATTGTCGCCAATACAAGTGTTCCTCAGTGGATTAAAGACACAGTTGGTTTCTTTGTAGGTTTAGATTTAAGTGCCTCTGATATGTCTGACTTAGGTGTGGTTCAAGATTTAACCTATTCTGGTGCGCGAAATATTTCCATGCAACCTAATGATATTCCTCGTTTAAGGTTCTCTGGAAGTGGTGGTAATGTGATTATGCATTCAATTCTGAGTGGCGCTGATGATGGGGTTGTACCTGCTTCTTCCTCGTGTGCATCATCCTCTCCTAATGCGATTGATAGCTGTTCTAATTCGGTGAAATACAGTGGTAAACAAACCGGTGTAAATGGCCCAGATGGTCTTTTGTATAATCACTTCCCGGTATTGATGTCTAGCAGCTATGATCATGGTGGCTTAAAAAATGATTCACATCAGGGCAAAACAACCTATGTTCAGAATAATTTCAATGCAGGACTTAACGTAGACTTCTCAACATATACTAATAAAGTGCCATGGTGGCAGTTCTGGAGAGAAACCGGTACCTTCAAGTATGTTTCAGGTTCCGATAACCAGTCGATGTCGTCTTTGGTTTACAGCACATTGAATAATTAATCTCAGATAATTTATCAGTAAAGCGATAGGCCCATAAACACGCTTTGGCAATGTTTATGGGCCTATTTTAAAATAATTCTACATCGACAGAAAATCCATCATCACTATCTTCAATACCGTCAATTGATAATGAGTTTGAGGATTCTGAATTATCTAAGGGTGTTATAAGAGAAAGTTGTTTATCCGCGATCTTTGTTAATAATTTAGTCACGGTGAGGAACATTCCATCATTCAAATCACTACTATCTACTAATTGCTGAGCTGAGATAACGGTTGAATCGACTTTGCTCATAAGAAGCTTTTCTTGATCCTCTTCAAGACCTAAACCAGGAAGCTCGTGTTCCATTTCTGTTAGCATAGTTTGTAAAACGTTGATGACATTACCTTGATTTATTTTTAATGTTTCGGCATAGGTAGTTAATATTTTACGTACTTCTGAAAAAGCGTCGACCAAAAGCTGAGATTGATTTTTTAAACTAATTTCGGCTTCAAGGGTTTTTATTTTTGCGTCTGTTGCACCTAACATAGTTGGTAGGAAGTCTTTGAACCTACCATAAGCTTCCATGTCATCAATGGGCATATCTTTGATGAGAAGTGCGACTAGAGGGTAGTTGATTTGAGTACGACACCCGAAATCTACAAAACGAGAGCCCTTTTCATATAGCGTTGAGATAACCTGTGTTTCTAAAGGGGAGCAGGCTTGGTCATTGCTGGTAAAGTAGACTCTATCTCCAGCGATTTGAAACATAATAGTGCAGTTTAATTTTAGGCTAGTGGTTATTTTAAGAAATGAGTTAGCAAGGCTTGCACAGTCCTTGATAGCATAACTTGACTCAATGTATTGAATCGCGAGCCCTAGCTCACTTGAGCCTTTCATAGCTGTAAATGCAGTACTTGTTGCATACTCCATTTGATTTTTTAATTTTAAGCTTGCTTGAGTTAAGTTGGTGATTGCGTTTAGTTTGGCAATGAGTTCAGGTGTATCAAAGGGTTTGACGAGAAAGTCAGTTCCTCCTGCTTCGTAACCTAGCATTTTAGATCGAGAGTTGCTTAGGCTAGATAGAAATATAATCGGGATATTTTCTGTTGTGGTCGTTTGTTTTAATTTGTCGCAGACTTCATATCCATTCATTCCAGGCATTTCAACATCTAACAGGATAATATCTGGCTGTTCTTTTTGTGCGGTTATAATTCCGTCATCACCATTATTGGCCGTGGTTACGATATAGTTATTATCTAAAGAGCGTATCACCATCCTATGAACAAAAGGATCATCATCTATCGATAACAACTTCAGTATCTTAGCCAATTCTTTCACTCCTCATGCGTAGTATGCTGAAAAATATAATTTATTATTATGGCGTTATGATTATAGTAGAAGTTAAACGAGATGCCTTATTAAGAGCTTTATTTTGGAGCTGCTAGACGTTATTTTAATATTTGAAGGCGCTAAGTCGTTATGAGTAAAGGTGTTAGTTCTTTAATGAGAGTCAAAGGCAGAAAATACTAACTATAATGATTTTCTACTGATTGAGTTAATTGTGTGAGTGCCTTTCGTTCTTCCTCGCTGAGTTCACAGTTGGCCCCGACGTAATTTGCCGTACGCACAACTGCACGCCACCTTGGGCGATCTGGTACTGACCTTACGTTCAAATACTTATCAAAGGTACGCGTTTTAACCGTTGTGCCATCAATATATACTCGCCAACACCGACTTCTTTCTGCCAAGTCAACTTTACCATTATTGGTATAACTCTCCCAAAGGTTGAGTGAAGTTCTTAATAGAGAAACAATTTCTTCTTTGTGCGCGAGAATAGCGTCTGATTGGTGTAAGTCTGATGGTGCTTCTGCTAATTCTTTATCTTGCTCTATCTCAGTAGTTTCTATTTCTGGTGAAGGTGGCGGAGGGGTCATTACCTGTCGTAATGCGCCTTCAATTTCATTGATTTTTTTTCTGCTTTCACCCAACTCAAGGGTTAAATTCTCTAAGGCTGTATCAGCCGCATTATTATCCGCATCAATACTGGTTAGATTACTAATAACCAAGGCTAGATAGTAATGTTTGCCTTCGAAGTAAGATTTGATGGAGATATTTTTATGCTGCTCAGGTTCGCTATTATGAAAAATGGGTTGGTTTTCTAATGTGATCGTTTGTTCGGTTTTTTGGCCAATTATTTCCTGTAAAGTTTGAGCAATATCATGATGAACATAATTGAATATAGCTTGGCCTAGTAAGCCATGTTGATTTTTTTGGAAGGTACTTGTCGCTTTTGCATTTGCGTAAACAATGTTTAGGTCATTATTCGTCAAGATGATTAATTCAGCACTAAAGTCCAAGACCTTTAACAAGCGAGAGTTTAGTTCAGATAAATCATCTTCTAATGCGACTCTTCGTTCTATTTCGCTTTTTAATTTTTGGTTTTCTTTATTGGCGATCCAATATTTACGGATGCTTAGCTGGGTTTGAACTCTCGCCGCCATTTCTTGCTCATGGTAGGGCTTCACTAAATAGTCATTAGCTCCGGCGCTAAGGGCGTTAACGATATCGCTTATTTGGTGCCGAGCCGTTAGCATCATTACGGGTAATTCATAGGCATCGTATTGTTTGCGAATTAATTGACAGACTTCAATGCCAGTCATGCGAGGCATAATATAGTCCAGTAGAATCAAGTCGGGTAGCTCTTCTGTCAACCTTGATAGAACTTGTATCCCATCCGAGAATAGTTCAACTCTCAAACCTTGCTTGTTGAGTTGGCTTGCAATCAACTCAAGGTTAATCGGTTCATCATCTACTACAAATATTAAGGGTCCCGAATTGGGCGATTTATCATTGTTGAGTGCATTGTCATGATCTGGTACAAGAGGGATGTTTTTAGGCGGTTCATCTTTAGTCGGTTTGATGGAGATATTGTTTGTCGTTGACGTATTTTCATTCAGAGGTGTGGGCGGAGTCGCTAGAATGCTATCTGGGAACGTCATATATACGGTTGTGCCATTGCCTACTTGGCTTTGTAATTCAAGCGTGCCACCGTGTAACTCTACTAACTGCCTACTAATAGACAAACCAAGACCGGTGCCACTAGCCGAGTGATGGCCTTCTACATGAACTTGTTCAAAGGGCCTAAATAATGATTGGAGCTTCTCATCTGGTATGCCTGCACCGGAGTCATTTATTTCAATAACGACGCTTTCATCGATCAAATATGCTACTAGCTGAATAAACCCGCTTTCAGTGTATTTGGCGGAGTTGCCCATAATGTTAAACAGCACCTGCTGCAACCTGAACTCATCTGCCTGTAGATAACGAACTTCAGGTGCTATTTGTGCTGTAAGCGTGACATTCTTATTCCCGAGAACAGGTGTCATCGTGGAAAGAACTAATTCGGACGTAGCATTTAGGTCGACCATGGCGTGGTGTAACTTAAGCTTGCCGTGTTTGATACTAGAAAAATCTAGAATATCATTGACTAATACACTTAGGCGTTTAGTGGTAGTCGCAATAAGGTCTAACTTACTGTGTTGATCTTTTGTGAATTTTGATTGGCTATCGTCAATTAATACCTTTGCCAGGCCTGAAATTCCTTGTAGCGGTGTTCTTAACTCATGGGAAGTAGTAGAGAGGAATTCATCTTTGAATTTATCAATTTCGATAAGTTCCTTATTTCTGCCTTGAAGTTCTGCTGACATATCCTCAACTAAGGTTAAGCTTTTGAGGTAATTTCGTTGCAGTGCAATTGTTTGAGAAACGATAAAGGCTAATACCCCAAAATGGGCAATGTTTTCGGTTGTTCCGATGATGCCATTAGATTTAAGTACGTCATGACAAACGGTAAAGCCCATTATCAAAAGACTGATGCCAAATGATGTGAATTGAGTGGTTTTTGCTATGAGCATTCTTAGGTATAAGACTATTACCCAAGAAACTGAAACCATGACCAGAATTTGAAAAGAAATATTCATTTCAGTGTAAATTCTATTGCTAAAGAAAATACAAATAAATAGGAAGGGCATGGTACTTAACCAAGTGATTCTGGTCGACCAAACAGGTACATTCTGACGAAAAAGAGCAGAGAAAAAACCTATAAAGAAAGGTAGAGTTAGATAGAAGCACAAGTGTTCTAGTCGTTGTAGAACTTCCCAGCTAGTGAAATCAAATAAATAGAGCACGCGCTCATCTATTAATAATCTTCGTAAGCCCACAGATATGCATAATAAGCCAAAATATAAGGCAGTAAATTCTTTGGTTCGAGATACAAACAACGCCAGGTTCATAAGTCCGATTGCGATTAATATGGCCCCAAAAAAAACTGCAAAAATGACCGACTTCTCATGTAACTGAAACAAGCCGCTGTCATCTGTAACTCTCAAGCTGTACCAAATCCCCCCTTCACGGTAATGGAAATTGGACAAATGCACCACGATATCCAACACGCCTTGATGATCTTGTATCTGAATAACGTGTGGACGGAAATCGGGTGTCTCAGCATTCTGTGTTGCAGCTGGAATGCCATTTTGAGCTTTTAGTTCAGTGTTGACCCATAACTTATAGGCACTCGGCATATCCGGGATGTACAAATGTATACTTTGTTTTTCGAGCGGGATAAGTACTTTTAAGTGGTAGGTCATGTGACCTTGAGAAGAGCGCTCATAGCCTATGCTTGAGCGTTCACCCCACATGGCAGGTACAGGAAATTTCTTTGCTTTGATCGGCGTGGTGTTGATTTGATCTGCAGGAATAAATATATTCCAGTAAGAATCCCATAAACCATCTAAAGCGTGAACCTTTCCTTGCTCCCAGCTTTGTTCCCGCAGGTCAATGACAGCTCCAGCTAACCTTACATCATTGGGGGCAATTGTTTCTTCAGCATGCGCTATCTGCAGATAGAGCATACAAAATATTAGTAATATTCGGCACATATTATTTAAGGCTAGTTGTTTATTGTTATTAATTCCATACCTTTGCACGACTACTGTGCTTTTTCGCTATTTTTTGCCTTGCTTCAAAGCACCTACTCCTGGTGTCTTTGCGGCGCTCGTGACGCCGTGAAAAGGTATCGATTCATATGATAAAGGACATTTTAGATGATATCTGTGCTAGATATCAGAAAAATTAATTTCTCCAGAATGCCGGCGTAAATAAGATCAGTAAAGTAAAAATCTCGAGTCGCCCCATTAACATAGCAAAGCATAAAATCCATTTTGCACTATCTGGAATATCACCATAATGAAGAGACACGTCACCTAAACCAGGGCCGAGGTTGTTGATACATGCTCCGACTGCTGACCATGCTGTTACTTGATCTAACCCTGTTGCCAGAAGTAGAAGTAATAACACCACGAAGACAAACAAGTAAACTGAAAAGAAACCCCAAACGGCCTCTAGAACGCGATCGGGAACTGGGTTTTTTCCCAGTTTAACTGGAATAATGGCGTTTGGGTGAATCAGTCGTTTAATTTCCCTTAGCCCTTGTTTGTATATCAGAAGTATTCTTATCGCCTTCATGCCGCCACCTGTGGAGCCGGCACAGCCGCCTACAAATGCAACTAGGAATAATAGAAAGGGCAATACAAAGGGCCAGCTGGTGAAATCTGCGGTAGCGAAGCCAGTGGTTGTAGCGATGGATACAACTTCAAATAAGCCTTTAAAAAATGCATCTGAAAAATTATATGTTCCTGTCAGATATAAAATACTGATAGTGGTGATAGCGACAAATAGCATCAGTGTGCCATAAAAGCGGAATTCTGGGTCTCGGAAGTAGGTGATCCAGCTATTTCGTCTCCACGCAGTGAAGTGCAACGCAAAATTGATGCCGGCTGTAAACATAAAAAATACTGCAATCAATTCAATGGTGGTGTTATTGAAAAAACCGATGCTGGCATCATGCGTGGAGTAACCGCCTATTGCAATGGTGGAAAAGCTATGACCTATTGCATCAAATAAACTCATACCAGCCCCCCAGTAGGCTAGCGCACATGCTAACGTGAGGCCTAGATAAATGTACCATAAGGCCTGAGCGGTTTCGGTAATTCTGGGCGTAAGCTTGCTGTCTTTGACAGGGCCGGGAGTTTCGGCTCGATATAACTGCATTCCACCAATTCCTAGCATCGGTAAGATGGCAACAGCCAGAACGATTAGGCCCATGCCGCCAAACCATTGAAGTTGCTGTCGATACCAAAGAATGGACTTTGGTAGGTGGTCTAAGCCGGTGATAACTGTTGCACCTGTCGTTGTTAGGCCTGAAAGTGACTCAAAGTAAGCATCGACAAACCTTAGATCGGGTAAGTCAGAGAGGTATAGTGGAATAGAGCCGCTGATGCTTAACACCAGCCAAAATAAAACGGTCACCACAAAACCATCTCTAACGCGTAATTCTTTTTTGATATTTCTGACCGGGAGCCAGACAATTACGCCAGCTGCTAAGGTGATCAGAAAGGCATGCAGGAATGCCTGATATTGTTGATCCTCATAAATTAAGGAGACAATAACAGGTGGCAGCATACTAAAGCTGAACAACATAAGAAGGATGCCGAGTATCCGACATACGGTGGAAAGACGCATTAAATACGATCCTCTAGACGCGTTAGAAAAATGAGATGCCTACCTGGAATAATTTTTCCACTTCGCGTACTTTTTTCTTATCGACCAAAAATAAAATAACATGATCATCTGGTTCTATTTGAATGTGGTCATGTGCAATAACCACTTCTTGTCGCCGCACAATCGCCCCAATAGTTGTTCCTGGCGGTAAGTTAATTTCATCCAAGCGTTTGCCAACGACTTTAGAAGAACGGTGGTCTCCATGGGCTACTGCTTCAATGGCTTCTGCCGCTCCGCGCCTTAATGCATGGACATTGACAACATCACCTTTACGTATGTGAGTTAACAAACTGCCAATGGTTGTTTGTTGAGGTGAAATGGCAATATCAATTTCCCCTCCTTGTATCAAATCGACATAATCGGGGTTACTGATTAATGCCATTACTTTACGAGCGCCTATACGTTTAGCTAGCATGGAAGCCATAATATTCGCTTCATCGTCATTTGTGACGGCAATAAACACGTCGGTATCTTCGATATTTTCTTCTAGCAACATGTCTTTATTTGCGGCATTGCCATGAAGCACAATAGTTTTGTCGAGTGTTTCAGATAAAGAAACACAGCGCTCATAATTGCTTTCGATGATTTTGACATGATAGCGGCGCTCTAATTGTTTGGCTAAACGCAGACCAATGTTGCCACCGCCGGCAATAATAATCCGTCGATAATTACTTTGTAGCGGTTGTAATTCGCTCATAACCGCACGAATATGGTCCGTCGCAGCAATGAAAAAGACTTCGTCGTCTTCTTCAATCACGGTGTCACCTGAAGGGATAATAGGCTCGCCTTTTCGAAATATTGCGGCAACACGGGTATCAATGCTTGGCATGTGTTGACGGAGCAATGACAGTGCATGGCCCACTAAAGGGCCACCTTTAGTGGCTCGGATAGCAACTAACCTAGCTTCACCATTCGCTAGATCGAGCGCTTGCAGGGCGCCAGGGTATTCCAGAAGCCGAGTGATATGCTTGGTGACAACTTGCTCAGGACTAATTAAAACATCAATGGGAAAGGCTTTTGTTGAGAACAGCTCTTTTTTTGCTAGGTAAGCGGTCGCGCGAACTCGGCAAATTTTGGTGGGTGTTTGGAATAGCGTGTAAGCAACTTGGCAAGCCGCCATATTAACTTCATCACTTCTGGATACTGCAATTAGCATATCCGCATCTTCAGCACCTGCTTGTGACAGTACATTAGGGTGAGACCCTTCCCCCTGGATAGTTCGGATGTCTAAATGATCCTGTAGCTCTCTGAGTCGCGCACCATCAGGGTCAATGACTGTAATATCATTGTCTTCAATTGCTAGGTTTTCTGCTAATGTTGCGCCAACTTGGCCAGCACCAATGATAATAATTTTCATAGTGATTTATCTACAATTCGTGTCAATCAGAACTATTGTTTTTAGACTTCTTTTGTCAGGCATGCATAAAAGAAACCATCATGTCCGCTTTCTTGCGGAAATAGTTGTCGCCCAAATCCGGTGTCAAACCCCCATGTGGCATTGATAACATCCAATTTAGCGCTAGGTTCTTGTTTTAAAAAGCGTTCTATAATTCGACTGTTTTCTTGTGAATAAACAGAGCATGTTGCATACAGCAGTTTGCCACCTTCTTTTAGGGTTGGCCAAAGTGCACACAGTAATTTTAGCTGTAAATCGGCCAAACGTTTAATATCACCCTCTTGACGAAGAAGCTTGATATCAGGGTGTCGGCGAATAACACCGGTTGCACTACAAGGCGCATCGAGTAATATCCGATCGAACTGTTTACCATCCCACCAAGAGTCAACAAACTCAGCAAGGGCCGACGTCACTGTGGCAGATAATTGTAAACGAGATAGATTATCTGTCAGTAATTCACAGCGGCTCTTGTCTGCATCGAGCGCCAGTATATTCAGGTCTGGCTGGTTTTCAAGCATTGCACAGGTTTTTCCACCTGGCGCGGCACACGCATCGAGTACATTTTGGCCTTCTTCAAGTGCTAATAAATCACAACATAGCTGAGCAGCTTCATCTTGAACACTCACAGCCCCCTCGTCAAATAAGGGGAGTTCAGATACCTGGCAAGGTGATAAAAGGTTAATACCCTGTTTGGCATATTTGCATGCTATCGCTTCAATACCTGCATCTTTGAGTTTGATTAAATACTCTTCTCTAGCATTGTTACGTTGAGTTGCTTGTAAAGGATTGACTCTTAATGTCATCGGCGGGTGTTGATTATTCTGATGTAGAATATCCTCCCACTGATCCGGCCAATTGTGTTTGGTTTTTTCTTGCATCCACATCGGGTGACTTAAAACTGCTGAGTCACTTTGATTCTGGGAATCTAGAGCAGAAATTTTTCTTAGTACAGCATTGATAAGACCTTTTAGGTTATAGAGGCCGAGCTCGTTAGCTGCTTCAACAGTCTCGTTCAATGCCGCATGGTCTGGAATACGCATAAAGTGAAGCTGATAAGCTCCCACTTTCATCAAGGTTTCAGCTATTTTGTCATGACGATTAAGTGGTTTCTCTAAAAATTGATTATGTAAGTTTTCGAGCCAGTAATACCATCGACAGCAGCCAAAGACTATTTCTTGTAATAATCCTCGATCTTTTTCTTCAACGAACTCGTTCGCAATAGGTAATAGTGTCGTCAGTGATTTTTGCTGATAGGCTACATCGTGAATGACCTTGCAGGCAATTGCGCGAAGATTGCTCAGCTGATCAATAGATACCTGGCGTTTATCATGTTTTTTTGCTTGACGTTCTTTGGCTTTTTTTGCTTGAAAGTGTTTTTGTCTGTTCTCGCTCATAATGCCGCCTCTGTCGATAAACAGTCATATTTTTCAAGAATGGCCTTGCCGCCATTTACGAATGCTTGAACATCCATTGCTTTTGCGCCCGGAAGTTGAAGTTTTAAAATACGAATAGCATTCTCACCACACTTGATAACTATGCCCGTTTTTTGCTTATCAAGAATAGTACCTGGCTTTTCTGTTCCTTGACATTCAACTTTCTCTGCTTCGAAAATACGAATTCTAGTTTCGTTTGTCTTTAAAAATGTCACCGGCCATGGGTTAAACGCCCTTACGTTCAAGCAAATTTGGTCTGCACTATCTTGCCAATTAATTTCTGCTTCTTGCTTACTTAGTTTGTGGGCATAATTTGCATGTGAATTATCTTGGGGTTCTCTTGTTAGCGGCCCGACTTTACGTTGTTCCAGATACTCTAAAATACACTTTGCGCCTAAATCAGCCAGTTTGTCATGTAAGTCGCCGCCGGTATCTAAATCCGTAATCGGTAATGCGTGTTTGATCAACATATCGCCGGTATCCAGCCCTTTATCCATTTGCATGATGGTGATGCCTGTCTCATCATCATGTGCTTGTATCGCACGTTGGATAGGGGCAGCACCACGCCATCTAGGCAATAGTGATGCGTGAATATTGATACACCCAAAAGTAGGCGTTTCCAAAATAACGCTAGGGAGCAATAATCCATAGGCTGCTACAATCATTAAATCAGGCGCCAAAGACTTTAACTCTTCCTGTGCCTCAACGGAGGTTAATTTCTCGGGTTGATAGACAGGAATAGAGTGAATCTCTGCAAGCAATTTCACATCACTTTTGACAAGTTTTTTACCTCTCCCCGCTGGGCGGTCAGGCTGCGTGTACACAGCAATAACATGATGTCCTTGCTGAATGATCGCTTCTAGGCTTTTTGCTGCAAACTCAGGTGTACCTGCAAATATAATATTCAATTAGTTATCACTACTTCTGTTATAAAAGGTTCTTATATGAAATTAATAGTGCCGTTCATATAAGTGTAAAAGCCTAAAAGGGTCATTGGGCTTTATGAATTTTCTCAAGTTTTTTCTTTATTCGATTACGTTTTAGAGAGCTAAGGTAATCAACAAACAACTTTCCATTCAAATGGTCCATTTCATGTTGAATGACTACTGATAAAATGCCTTCTGCTTCCAAACTAAAACTTTTATTGTCTAGGCCGGTAGCTTTTATTTTAACTTTAGAAGGTCTCTCAAGCTCTTCATAAAAACCCGGTACTGAGAGGCAGCCCTCAGAATAGGGCATTTTTTCTGGTTCTATTATTTCTTCAAGTAGTGGATTTATTAAAACAAGGGGTTTGTTTTTTTCTTCACTAACGTCAATTACGATTATTCTTTTATGAACATTAACTTGGGTTGCTGCAAGGCCAATGCCTTTGCCTTCGTACATAGTTTCAAGCATGCTATCAACTAGAGCTTTAATTTTTTCATCAACCGAGCTAACGGCTGTTGCTACAGTCCTCAGTCTTGGGTCGGGAAATATAAGAATTTTTAGTGTTGGCATGATATTTCTTTTTAACCACACAGATTATATTAGAATATGCTCTTTAATTTGGAGAAAGATGTGTCAACTACTGTATCTATAATAATAGGCTCTGAGTCCGATCTTGATTTAGCAAATAAATGTTCAGAAACCTTAGACTCTCTGTCTATAAGTAATTCAATACAAGTGCTGTCTGCTCACAGGACACCTGATTTACTAGAAAACCATGTAAATGAGTGTGAGAGCGGGGGGACTAAAGTCTTTATTGCTATGGCAGGACTTGCAGCCCATCTTGCTGGAGCCGTTGCTTCTAAAACGGTACTTCCTGTTATAGGGGTGCCTGGGGACGGCGGTCCTTTGAGTGGAATGGATGCCCTCCTTTCGACTGTCCAGATGCCAAAAGGCATTCCTGTTGCAACCGTTGCTATAGGTTCTGCGGGAGCAGTAAATTCTGCCTATTTAGCAGCACAAATCCTTGGAGTGGAATCTGAAGATATAAGAAACTCTCTCCTCCAGGTCAGGGCTGATGGAAAAGAAGCCATAAAAGAATCTAACAAGAAACTCTTAAACTCTTAATATAGTTTCAAATGTACAGTCTGGGTGCAATAGTGGCTGCGCTAAAAGACGGAGAGGTTGTCGCTTACCCAACCGAAGGAGTTTGGGGAATCGGATGTGATCCCTCAAATGAAGAGGCTCTCAAAAAGTTAATTAGTTTGAAGAAAAGATCAAAAGGAAAGGGCTTTATACTTATAGGCTCTGAGCTATTACATTTCAAAAAGTACGCAGAAGTTGAGGTTAACAAGACCAAACTAATGTCAAAATGGCCCGGGCCACACACATGGATTGTCCCTGCTTTACAAATAAGCCCTTTATTGTCAGGAGGAAAAGAGACAATTGCATTGAGGTTAAGCGAACACAAAGAAACGGTTAATATTTGTAATGAATTTGGCGGTGCAATAGTTTCCACATCTGCAAATAAAGAAGGAGACAAGACGCCTTCGAGCCCAGAAGAAATTAAAGAAATATTTCCTGGAATTAAGGTAATGCACGGAGAGCTTGGTGGTTTGAATAAACCTTCTACAATTGAAGATTTAGTTACAGGCAAAGTTATAAGAAGCTAAGATAATAAAATGAAAAAATTTGCTGTCATTGGCAATCCAATAAGCCACTCCCTTTCCCCTTCCATTCACGGTATTTTTGCTGAAACGCTCGGATTAGACATTCAATACGACGCAGTAGAAGTAGAGATACAAGATTTTGAAGAAAAGCTAAACAGCCTCTTCTCTCAAGGTTATATCGGATTAAACGTAACATTGCCTTTAAAAGAAAAGGCATTTTCTGCAGCAATAAAACACACTGAAACTTGTTCTGCTAGCCGGTCTGCTAACACACTTTGGAAGGAGGGCGGCGTGTTGTGTGCAGATAGCACCGATGGAGCAGGGTTAATGGAGGACTTAATGTCTAAAGATTTAAATGTTAAAGGCTCAAACATCGTGGTATTGGGAGCGGGCGGTTCTTCTAAAGCAATATTACCCAACCTGTTAAAGGCTGAGCCAAAAGAAGTAATCATCGTAAACAGGACAACTTCAAAAGCAAAAAATTTGGCAGAAATTTACAATAATGACAAAGTTAAAGTTTCCCACGGATCTTTAATTGACGAGCTGCCTTTTGAAGCCGATGGTTTGATAAACACAACTTCAGCTGGCCTTTTAGGGCAAGAATTAATATACCCAAAAAATTTATTCTATCTAGACCCTTGGTCTTATGATTTGAGTTACGGCGAGAAGACTACAAAATTTAATGAATTAGCAAATAAAAATAATATTTCCAGAGTTCACGATGGACTGGGAATGCTGTTTCAGCAGGCAGCCTTGAGCTTTAAAATTTGGACGGATTTAAAGCCTAATGTAGAAGAAGCCATGAAGGTATTTAGAATATAAGAATAAGGTTTTATTCCAAATCTAGAATCCTTTTTAAAATTCCAAATAAGGTTGTTGTGACAGGCACCATGGTATAAAATGCGCGCGTATTCTGCGCTGACCTAAAAAATAAAAACAAGGTAATGATGGCCTATTTAAGAAAGTTTTCCTTTAAGTTTTACCAGATCATTTTTTTAACTCTACCTGCAACCCTTCTGGGTGAAGAGTCCGACTACAACATGTCTGTCGGGGTGACCGAAGTTAGCAGAGAGATTTTTGATTTACACATGCTCATCTTTTGGGTTTGTGTATGGATAGGTGTTGTTGTTTTTGGAATAATGTTTTGGTCCCTGTGGAAGTACAGAAAATCCAAAGGAGCAGTTGCTGCTGATTTTGATGATCACTTCTGGTTAGAAATAGGTTGGACCGTGGCCGCTACTCTGATCTTAGTGGTTATTGCTGTTCCTTCAACCACTGTTATGGTTAAGGCGTATGATGACGCCGAAGGCGAGATCAACATAATGGTAACTGGTCACCAATGGAAGTGGCACTATAAATACCTTGAAGATGACATCAGTTTTTTCAGCAACCTTTCTACTGATCAAGAGCAGATTTATGGTGAAATGCCTAAAGGTGAATTCTATTTAAAGGAAGTTGATGAGCCACTTGTTATACCAATCAATAAGAGAATCAGATTTTTAATAACTGGAAACGATGTAATACACTCTTGGTGGGTTCCAGACTTTGCTGTAAAACAAGATGCGATACCTGGCTTTATTAACACGGCTTGGACAAACGTTCCGGAACCTGGAATATACAGAGGCAATTGCACTGAACTTTGTGGAATTAGACACGCCTTTATGCCGGTGGTAGTAAGAGCTGTTGAGCAGGAAGAATACGATGCTTGGGTTACAGAGAGGGTCATGCTGGCAGAGCAAGAAAAGCTCTTAACTTCTAAAGAGTGGACGACAGAAGAATTATTTGAAAGAGGGGAGAGTTTTTATCAAACAAACTGCGTTGCTTGTCATCAGGTCAATGGGCAAGGAATACCACCAGTTTTCCCAGCCCTAACTGGAAGTCAGATTGTTTTAAACGATGCGCCAAGACAGATTGAGATCCTGATGGAAGGAGTGCAAGGAGCAGCCATGGCATCTTATGCTGGTTACTCAGAAGTAGATATCGCTGCGGTAATCACCTACACAAGACAGGCATGGTCTAACGGTGAGAATGGTGATGGTGTCATCGTCACACCCCAAGACATTG